>ERZ773083.1442-NODE-1442-length-16227-cov-14.681425_pt1 | contig 16227 bp, 18 predicted proteins | sample MGYA00511465_ERZ773083 | MGnify/ENA primary metagenome ERZ773083 (study PRJEB29015, sample SAMEA2738001) | human oral metagenome | biome: human oral; feature: human-associated habitat; material: dental | place: China | collected 2060 ... | reverse complement strand
AAGCCAATTTTTACTCAGCTTTTCTCTTAATGCCTGATATTGTGCTTCTAACTAAGATTTTTTATCAGCAAATGGCTTTTCAAGAGGTAGAAATAGCATTACAAGTTTCTGGCCAAGCCCTTAAAACTCGTTTGGCAGACTTCTTAAACTTTGAATTAGACATCAATAGACTATCTGCAAAACAAATTGTAGAAGATTATCTAACCAGAAAAAACAAACACATCATTGGTTACTTTGACCAAGTGAAAGACTATATCATCTCTGATTACAATGAATTTGAACCTAATGCACTAGATAAGTTCAACTATTTAATAAATCAATCAAACTTCATTTCAGATATTGACTTACCAGAGTTGGCAGATACTCAATTCGTCTCTTTGGTAAAACAATGTTATCCAAAATTCAAAATCTGGGGATTGTATGATAAGGGACAATCTATTAGCTATGCTTGGAATCCGCAACAAATGACAGAAATAGAAGCCAAACGACATGCGAAACTCCTTTTAATCACAAGAAAATGACCTAGAGAAAGTCTCTAAGTCATTTTTTTATATTTTTCTTATAGGCTTCACTATCTTTTTTATAAACTGTTTGTTTATTTCCTCCTGTTAGGAAGTTTCCTGTATCAAATGTTAAAGTCCCATCTTTTTTAATATCATAGGTTGCAACATATTCTCTTCCAGAAGCTGAAAAACTAAATGTTTTATTTTGAGAATCTACATTAGTTATCGGATGATTGTGATTTTCATGATATGTTCCTTGATTTCCTTTAATTTCAAGTATTAGATAATCATATTGGTTATAATATTTTCCGTCAAGAGTATTTTGCTTGGAACAAGATATTAGGAATATAGTAGCAATTCCTAAAAGTAATAGACTAAGTAATTTTTTCATTTTCCAAACCTCCTTTGATAACATTATACTAGAAAAATGTTACAATTATATCACACAGAAAATTTTTTGGTCACCCATTTGGTCAACCTTTAAAATTTCAATACTATTAAGTAAGTGACAAAGCCCTGATAAATCACAGTTCTTGTTTTTCTATTTTGTTAATTTTAACTAATTTTTGACGGCCGCCGGTATAAAACTAGCTCAGTAGAAAGCTTATTCTACTGGGCTTTTTTTGATGTTTTTGTTTATCGTACCCCAAATTGTACACCAATTATAATCTATCCATGATAGATTATACGTCTTTGAACTCTTTATCAATTCTTTGTGTCATAGTATGACCATACACCTTTATCAACATTTGGATATCTTTATGATCTAGTATTTTTGCAACTACTCCCATATCAACATTGTTGTGTAATAAATATGAGCCGTAGGTATGGCGTAAACCTTTTGTAGTTATTATTGGTTGAATATTTAGTTCTTTTAAAATATTATTTTTAAGGGCTTTATTTGCTGTCGCAACAGATGGTATATCATGCTCTAATCTATAATGGAAAAAGAGAAATTTCTCGTTATTTGTCCGCACTAAAATAGCATTGAAACGAGCTTGTTCTTTTTTTAATTTTGTCAAAATCTTAATGGTTTTGTTATCTATTGATATTGCTCGTATTGAGGTATCATTTTTAGCTTTTGTCTACTCCCATGTTGTAGTGTTATATCTTCTATGTGTATATAAATAATGGTGTCCTACTTTTCTTTCTTTGTTATATTAATTTTATAATCCTGATTTAAATGTACTTCTATTTGATTTAATGTTAGAATAAAAATAAAATTTAATAATAATTATTAAGTAAGGGGAATTTTTTTTGGTTAACAATATATGTCCTGTAAAACTTACATTATCGCTAATATCCAATAAATGGAAAGTTCTTATAATTCATGAGTTGCTTAGTGGGAAGAAACGTTATGGTCAATTAGAACGGTCTCTTAATCCTATAACGAAAAAAGTATTAAGTGAAAATTTACACGAATTAGAAGAAAGTTCTTTAATTGGTAGAAAAGTTTATTGTGGAAAGCCCATTAAAGTAGAATATTATCTAACCGACTTAGGTCTTAGTTTAAAGCCAATTTTATATGCTCTAAGAGATTGGGAGGACACATATAAAAAAGTAAATAATAAATAAAAAGAGAGAGTTATTAAGTTAGTTGTAGATTAATTAGATAATGTATATTCTTTTGCTCCATGTTCAAAATCAAAAGTTTTTACTGTCTCAATATCTACATAAAATATTTCAAATATTGGATTTTCTGGGAATTTGTATAGCTCTTTTATAGCTGGGTATTCTTCCATTGCTCGAGTTTTTAACGATAAATCATCAACAAAGTTAATTTTTCCGTTAATTGACAATACATTCATATAATCTGGTGTGTGTGAACAAAATGATATATAGGGATTCTCTATTAATTGCCTGTAAGTGGGTTTATCATTAGTTGTTCCAAAATATACCTTATCATCAACAGAAAAGAGATATTGAAAAATTCTTGTTTGAGGTTTTCCGTTAGCTGTTGTTGCGAATACACCATAAAGGTTCTTTTTTAAAATTGAATGGAAATCAATCATATAGTTTGTACCTCCTTTTAGACTCTCTCTTTATATATTAATTGTATAATTCCTTAAATACTTTGTAAAGTAGGCACTTTTTAGGAAGTTGGTATTAAATAAGTAACCTTGACATCAAGAGATTTTTGGATCATAAAAATGAGGCGTTTAGATTAAGTGTAAAGCAATCGTACTTTCTGTTGCATTTTGTTATAAATTAGTGGCTAAGTTTATATTGTTATTATTTTTGGTCACCTATTTGGTCAACTTTATATTTAAGTTTGTAGTAAGGGGAATTCGTCGCAGAGGTGATGGGGATTGAATGTGGAAGAAAATACCCATAAGAACTGCGATGAAAAGCATCCAAACCATCATTAGAAAACCGCTATATGGAACAGCTTCATTTTGGCACAAACATACTGGGAATTGAAGATTCTAGTATCATTTTTATAAATGTCGAACAGGCTAAGACTCATCAGATAATTCTAAGAAAGGCAGATTCCTTGTCTATTGCTCTGTAAAAATAGCTGAAGAGGATTTCCGAAAGCCTTCTAAAATCCCTTAATCTGGTAACAGTTGCCTATAAGATTTTGATCTTGATCTGCTTAAAAAGCAACGCTTCACATCTCAAGCCTGCGAGGACTGGCTATTGTGGAGACCTTTTTAGTAAAAAAGAAGCACTAAATTCTGTACAGTATTCACCAGAAAATGGTTCAAAAACAAATCACCAAGGTTTCTATGAAGACCACTGTCGTTCAGTCGGTGGTCTCTCCTTCATTTGTCATTCAAAATAGACTTTTCCTATTTGCTTCCAATTATGAGTTGGGACGAGGCTACTTTTAAAAAGGCAAAGATGAGTTCTGCTGCGCCAGTTTTGACTCTAAAAAAGCCTCGAATGGAGAGCTCAAATTATCATCCGAATCGTTCCCTACGCTATCTTCGAAAGGTCAAGCACCAAGTTAAGGGTGCTACCATGGACGTGTTCAGTCCCATTTTGCAGATTGCCTTTATGACTTTCATCAAAGATAAGAAGAAAATTATCAATGTACTGGAGTTTCTTTATTCCAATGCAAAATTAGCAGTTGCCAACAACCTTCTAAAAGGAAGTAAGCGCCATACTTTTAGCTTTCAAAAATTTGAAAGCTATAAAATATGTATTTTCAGTGTTTTGAATATCAAAAAGGAGAAGACCAAAACGGTCCTCTCCACAGATTAAATCTAGCCACCCTACTACAGTTGACGAGATTGTGACAGAAAAATGTGGTGATACTAGAGAATTTTTGATTCTAATATCAACTATAAATGTGATTTGTTAGTTTTTCTTTTTATCTAATTTTTTACCCAAATCGATGATATATTGTTTCATGTCATCTTTTACTTGGGGATGTTTGAGGGCGTAATCAATAGATGTTTTCATAAAGCCAAATTTGTCACCAACGTCATAACGATCACCTGTGAATTCACGGGCAAATACTCTTTGTGTTTTATTGAGAGTATCAATGGCATCTGTCAGTTGGATTTCATTTCCAGCACCTGGAGCTTGTGTTTCCAAAATGGAGAAGATTTCTGGTGTCAAAAGGTAGCGACCAATAATCGCAAGGTCACTTGGTGCGTCTTCTGGTTTTGGTTTTTCAACAAAGGTCTCCACGCTGTAGAGTCCATTTACTCCTTCACCTTGCGGGTCAATAACACCATAAGACGAAACGTCATCGTGTGGTACTTTCATGACAGCAATGGTTGATGCATGTGTTTCTTTGTAATCATTCATTAACTGTTTGGTTAGCGGAACTGCTTTGTCGTTTGTAATGTCCATCAGATCATCACCTAACATAACGACAAAGGGTTCATTTCCAACGAAAGCTTTGGCTTGTAAAACGGCATCTCCAAGACCGCGTGGATGGCTTTGGCGAATGAAATGAAGGCCGATACCAGTTGTTTCATCTACGAGTTTTAAAAGGTCAGATTTCCCTTTTTCTTTGAGGTTATACTCCAATTCAAAGTTTGAATCAAAATGGTCTTCAATAGATCGTTTAGATTTTCCGGTTACAACCAAGATGTCTTTGATACCAGATTTTAATGCTTCTTCGACAATAAATTGAATAGTTGGTTTGTCAACAATAGGTAGCATTTCTTTGGCGAGCGCTTTTGTGGCTGGCAAGAAACGAGTTCCAAGTCCAGCAGCAGGAATAACAGCTTTTCTTACTTGAGTCATATGACACTCCTTTTTTAGTAGCTAATTACGACCATTCGTTTTCAGCTTTAAATTCATTATTCATTATATCATAAATGGCGTCTTTTATGTTAAGGCTTTCATAAATTACGTGATAGATTGCTTGAGTAATTGGCATATAGACACCCAGTTCTTGTGCGAGTTCGTAAGCAGCTTTGGTGGTGGAAATTCCTTCGATAACCATGCCCATGTTGGCTTCAATATCTTCTAACTTTTCGCCACGACCAAGAGCATCACCAGCGCGCCAATTACGTGAGTGAACGGAGGTTCCTGTGACAATTAAATCTCCTACTCCAGATAAACCACTATATGTTAAGGGACTAGCACCGAGTTTGACGCCAAGACGAGTAATTTCCGCTAAGCCACGTGTGATAATGGCAGCTTTGGCATTGTCACCGTAACCGAGACCATGAAGGGCACCTGCTCCGACAGCAATGATATTTTTTAGTGCACCGGCTGTTTCTACGCCAATGACATCTGTATTAGTGTAGAGGCGGAAGTAGTGATTGCTGAAAAGTTCTTGAACATATTTTGCTGCTTCTAAGTCTTTTGAGGCTGCTGTGATAAGAGTAATATCACGAACGATAGTTTCTTCAGCATGACTTGGTCCAGATACAACAATCACTTCGCTTCGTAAATTTGGAGACAATTCTTCTTCTAAAATCATGGAAAGTCGTTTATGAGTATCGGGTTCGAGTCCTTTTGAAGCGTGCATCACCTTAACTGGGTGATCAAGTACTTGAGCGACTTGTTTGGCTACAAGACGTGTAACTTTTGTTGGAACAACGAAAAGAATGGCATCAACACCGTCAAGAGTTTCTTTTAAGTCATAATAGGCAGTAATCTTTTCATCGAGAACGATATCCTTGAAATAGCGTTTATTGGTATGGTGTTCGTTGATTTCAGTGATTTGCTCGGCAATATTACCCCAAATACGAACTTCATGTCCATTATCATTTAATACTTGTGCCAAAGCAGTGCCCCATGAACCAGGGCCTAAAACAGCAACTGTTTGTTTTTCCATGTTCTTCTCCTTGTAGAGTTTTCTAGTTTTATTTTACCATAGAAAGCGATAAATTTCTTGTCTAATGTTGGGGGTGGATTGCTCGACAGATGAATGTTGGTAAGTCTTTCTATCTGGAATGCTTATTTAGAGATGTGTTAGAAGTAGTTTCTCTTGAAGAAGATGCGAGAAGAGAGAATAACTGTTAAGGAAAAAATCGTACAAGCGGGCCACTTGTTGTAGCAACCATTACTCTTTGCCTTACCGGTAAGATGGGAAAAATTGATTCTTCTGTTTCTTGTAAACACAATAAGAGTATTAAAGTTACTGTAGAATTGCCTATGATGTTTCCTCTTGTGATAACCATTTGACGAAAGATTATGTTGAGAGTATTGATGAGTTGATTTTGTGTGGGAGACAACATAGGCATCTTTGGTTTTACGAGGAATGAAAAAGAGATGATTAGTGAGACCTACAATATGACGCGAGACGAATTAGGATGGGATATAATGGCAAAAATGTTTCACTAAGAAAAATCAATGATAATAATTTATCAGGGGTTGCAGTTATTCAATGTTTCATTTTGGGCTCTCACTCAGCACATTGATAGCTATTACCTGTTAGGGTTTCTTGAGTTATTCAAACTGAGAAAGGGAATATTGTTAATCGTGCTAGCCAGCTCGACCTCAGCTACAGAAGTATCAAAATGCCCTTCAAGTCTTTGGCCAACAGCTTCTAATTTTAGAGTCTAAACAATGGTAGCAGATGATAGTCGTATCATTGGAATTCGAGGCTACCCAGCATTTTAGTCAATAAAGAAAACAGCCAGCTAGAACTTTTTCAGTACCTTTCTGTATGCATTATAAATTTAAAATGAATCTTAAGCTTCATTTAAGAAAATCATTCTATAATAAAACTATCAAATGAAGACCTCCTAACTTTATTTGATGAAATCCTAAACTTTTTCATAATAATCTCCCTATAAAGATCACCAAAAGGTGGTCTTTTTGTTTTATATTTTTGTCGTTGGTTTTGGATGATTTATGTTATAATGTTTCAAATCATTGATTAAGGAGGAGAGAAGATGATAAAGACCGTTGGAATCGTTAGTTTATCAAGTGGAATCATTGGAGAAAGTGCTGTTAAACATGAAGTGAACTTGGGAGTAAAGCGCTTGAGAGACTTGGGCCTTGAAGTGAAGTTTTTAGAGCATGCACAAAAAGGAATGGGTTATCTGGCAGATCATCCTGAGTCCAGAGCGCAAGATTTGATTCAGGCTTTCAAGGATTCTTCAATTGATATGATTTTATGTGCTATTGGTGGAGATGATACTTATCGGTTGCTGCCTTATTTGTTTGAGAATGATGAGCTAAAAAAAGTTGTACATCAGAAAGTATTCTTAGGTTTTTCTGATACTACGATCAATCATCTTATGCTGCACAAGTTAGGAATCAAGACTTTTTATGGGCAATCTTTTCTTGCTGATGTTTGTGAACTAGAGACAGATATGCTCCCTTACACATTTTCTTATTTCAAAGAATTGATTACGACAGGCAGTATCTCAGAAATCCGCCCGAGCGAAGTTTGGTACGAGGAGAGAACGGATTTCAGCGAAAAAGCTCTGGGAACGAAACGAACTCGTCATGAAAATCAAGGATTTGAATTGCTAAAAGGCAGAGCAATCTTTGCTGGAGAAATTTTAGGTGGTTGCTTGGAATCCATCTATGATATATTTGCTCATTCACGATATGCGGACACTACTGAATTGTGTGCCAAATATGAACTATTTCCTACGCTGCAAGCTTGGAAAGGAAAAATTCTTTTGTTGGAAACCAGTGAAGAAAAATCAGAACCAACTTCATATCGAAAAATGCTAGAAACCTTAAAAACGACAGAAATTTTTTCTGTTTTAAATGGTATCCTTGTTGGAAAACCAATGGATGAAACCTACTATGATGAGTACAAGCAAATCCTGCTTGATGTCATTGATACAGATGTTCCAATCTTGTATAATGTAAATGTTGGGCATGCCACTCCAAGAGCGATTGTTCCTTTTGGTATGAAAGCTGAAGTGGATGCCAACGAGCAAGTGATCCGATTTTTGAATGAACTAGAGTGAATTTAAACAGATAGACCGAAGTATACCTCGCATTTTGCGTGTTTTTTGCGAATTTAGTATAATAGAGGAAGCAAAAGTAGAAAAGAGAAAAATATGAGAATTCGTGGTTTTGAGCTTGTTTCAAGCTTTACAAATGAAAATTTATTGCCAAAACGTGAGACAGCTCATGCAGCTGGTTATGATCTGAAAGTGGCAGAGCGGACGGAAATTCCTGTGGGAGCAATTGTTCTGGTCCCAACAGGTGTCAAAGCTTATATGCAAGCTGGTGAAGTCCTCTATCTGTTTGATCGTTCGTCTAATCCTCGTAAAAAAGGCTTGGTATTGATTAATTCAGTTGGGGTTATTGATGGTGATTATTACAATAACCCTAATAATGAAGGTCATATTTTTGCTCAGATGAAAAATATGACAGACCAAACAGTTGTGCTTGAAGCTGGAGAACGTGTGGTTCAAGGCATTTTTATGCCTTTTCTGTTAATAGATGGTGATAAAGCGACTGGCACACGTACAGGCGGTTTTGGATCAACTGGAGAATAGAGAAAGAAAATGGCAGACTATTTATTAGTTATAGATATGCAGTCAGACTACGTTGCTACTGGAAAAGCTTATGATAGTGAAGCGCTGACTGCGGCTGTTAATGACAAAATTGCTAGCTATTCAAGAGACCATGTGATTTATATAGTTAATCGTTTTTTCTGGGAATTAACAAGGAAACCGAAGAATTTTGCAATTGGCCTTTCCTTGGTGTCTGATAAAGTCTTTGAAAAGCGTCAAGCATCTTGCTTTACGAACCAAAACTTAACAAGATTTTTGGAGGAAAGCGGTGCAGAGAGTTTAGAATTTATTGGGGTTGATGGCAATGGCTGCGTCAATGCTTCAATTCTGGCAGCAGCCCATAAGGGCTATCAAGTCTCAGTTGATTTATCCTGTCTTGGCGTTATTAATAAGGAAAAATTTCAAAAGACACTGCAACAATGGCAGATTGCTGGAATAGTAACGAAAGGAGAATTACCATAGCTAAGAAAAAAACAACTTTTGTCTGTCAAGAGTGCGGCTATAATTCGCCCAAGTATCTGGGACGTTGTCCTAATTGCTCGTCTTGGTCTTCTTTTGTTGAAGAGATTGAAGTTGCTGAGGTTAAAAATGCTCGCGTTTCACTGACAGGTGAGAAGACACAGCCAGTCAAGTTAAATCAGGTCACCTCCAGCCAAGCCACTAGAGTCAAGACCAATATGGAAGAATTCAACCGTGTTTTGGGTGGTGGTGTTGTACTAGGCAGTCTGGTTCTTATCGGCGGCGATCCCGGTATCGGGAAATCGACCCTACTTTTGCAAGTTTCAACACAATTAGCCAATAAAGGAACTGTTTTTTATGTTTCTGGTGAAGAATCAGCGGAGCAGATCAAGTTGCGTAGCGAGCGTCTCGGTGATATTGACAATGAGTTTTATCTCTATGCTGAAACTAATATGCAAAGTATTCGTGCTGAGATTGAAAAAATCCAGCCTGATTTTTTAATTATTGATTCTATTCAAACAGTGATGAGTCCTGAAATTTCCAGTGTTCAAGGTTCTGTTTCTCAGGTGCGTGAAGTGACAGCAGAATTAATGCAATTAGCTAAAACCAATAACATTGCGACTTTTATTGTTGGACATGTGACTAAAGAAGGAACCTTAGCTGGACCGCGAATGTTAGAACACATGGTGGACACTGTGCTCTACTTTGAAGGTGAGCGGCAGCATACTTTTCGTATCTTACGAGCCGTTAAAAATCGCTTTGGTTCTACTAATGAGATTGGTATTTTTGAAATGAGGTCGGGTGGTTTGGTTGAGGTTTTGAATCCCAGCCAAGTTTTTTTAGAAGAGCGTCTAGATGGAGCAACAGGCTCAGCTATTGTTGTTACCATGGAAGGAACACGGCCTATTTTAGCGGAGGTACAAGCCCTAGTAACACCGACTGTCTTTGGTAATGCTAAACGGACAACAACAGGACTGGACTTTAATCGTGTTAGTTTGATTATGGCGGTTTTGGAGAAGCGCTGCGGCCTTTTATTGCAAAATCAAGATGCCTATCTCAAATCAGCTGGTGGTGTGCGCTTAGATGAGCCTGCTATTGATTTAGCGGTTGCGGTAGCCATTGCTTCCAGTTATAAGGAAAAGCCAACCAACCCTCAAGAATGTTATATTGGTGAAATTGGTTTGACAGGTGAAATTCGTCGTGTTAATCGTATCGAACAACGTCTCAATGAAGCTAGTAAGCTCGGTTTTACCAAGATTTTTGTACCCAAAAATTCCCTGTCAGGTTTAACGATTCCACAAGGTATTCAGGTAGTTGGTGTGACAACTGTTGGTGAGGTTTTGAAAAAGGTGTTTGACGAAGTAAATAAAAACTGAGAGTTGGATTAAGAGATGAGACAGACAGTATTACCTTATTGTTAAGGAGGGTTTGTCTTTCTCTAATCTTTTGTCAATGAGAAAGAATAATAAAGTTTCATTATTTCTATTATTTCTTTTTGGCAACTATGTGGTATAATGGTAACGTTTAAAATAAAAACAGGCTTTTCCTGTTAGAACTATAAGATAGATACTAGGAGAAATGAAATTGGCGAATCAAATTCGTGTGCGTTACGCACCAAGTCCAACGGGACTTTTACACATTGGAAATGCGCGGACTGCGCTCTTTAATTATCTTTACGCTCGTCACTACGGTGGAACTTTTATTATTCGGATTGAAGATACAGATCGCAAGCGTCATGTGGAAGATGGAGAACGTTCGCAGTTGGAAAATCTCCGCTGGTTAGGAATTGATTGGGATGAAAGTCCAGAAACACATGAAAACTATCGCCAATCTGAACGTTTAGACATTTATCAAGGTTATATCAATGAACTGCTTGAAAAAGGCTTGGCATACAAATCATACGTGACGGAGGAGGAGCTGACAGCAGAGCGTGAACGCCAAGAAGCCGCTGGTGAAACTCCTCGTTACATCAATGAATATCTAGGAATGTCTGAAACTGAAAAGGCAGCTTATATCGCAGATCGTGAGGCGAAAGGAATTGTTCCAACAGTACGTCTTGCAGTGAACGAAGCTGGTATTTACAAGTGGAATGATATTGTTAAAGGTGAGATTGAATTTGAAGGTGGTAACATCGGTGGTGACTGGGTTATCCAGAAAAAAGATGGCTATCCGACCTATAATTTTGCGGTGGTGGTAGATGATCACCTAATGAAAATATCCCATGTTATTCGTGGGGATGACCACATCGCAAACACACCAAAACAATTGATGGTTTACGAAGCACTTGGTTGGGAAGCACCAGAATTCGGCCACATGACATTGATTATCAACTCTGAAACGGGAAAAAAATTGTCAAAACGTGACACTAACACACTTCAATTTATCGAAGACTACCGTAAAAAAGGTTACATGCCAGAAGCAGTCTTTAACTTTATCGCACTTCTTGGTTGGAACCCAGGTGGTGAAGATGAAATCTTCTCTCGTGAAGAATTGATTAACCTCTTTGATGAACACCGTTTGAGCAAGTCGCCAGCAGCTTTTGACCAAAAGAAAATGGACTGGATGAGCAACGAATACATCAAGAATGCAGATTTCGAGACAATCTTTGCAATGGCGAAACCATTCTTGGAAGAAGCTGGTCGTTTGACTGATAAAGCAGAAAAATTAGTTGAACTTTACAAATCACAAATGAAATCTGTTGACGAAATCGTTTCATTGACTGATTTGTTCTTTGAAGATTTCCCAGAATTGACAGACGCTGAAAAAGAATTCATGGCAGGTGAAACAGTACCAACTGTTTTACAAGCATTTAAAGAAAAGTTGGAAGCGATGAGCGATGAAGATTTCAAATCAGAAAATATCTTCCCGCAAATCAAAGCAGTTCAAAAAGAAACGGGGATTAAAGGCAAAAATCTCTTCATGCCAATTCGTATCGCTGTTTCAGGTGAAATGCACGGTCCAGAACTTCCAGATACTATCTATCTGCTTGGACGTGAGAAATCAATTGAGCACATCGAAAATATGTTAAAGAACATTCAATAAATCCAGTTAAAACATCACATTTTTCAAACTTGTGGTGTTTTTACTTACTTCATATGATGAAATGTTTGATTTTATGTTATAATAACCCTTAATACTAAATCAAAGCGAGGAATGTCTATGACAGCGACTAAAATGACTGCTCAAGAAATTATCCAGTTTATCGCAGATGCCAAGAAACGTACGAATGTAAAAGTGACGTTTGAAGGCAAACTAGTAGGCGAAGTTTCGGATTCTGTTGTCAAGTTAGGCAATGTTCTCTTTGGGGACTGGGAGGATATTGAGCCACTTTTAGCTGATTTAATAGAAAATAAAGACTATGTGGTAGAGCAAGATGGTCGCAATTCGGCAGTTCCCTTGTTAGATAAACGCAATATCAATGCTCGGATTGAGCCAGGTGCTATTATTCGTGATCAGGTAGTAATCGGAGATAATGCTGTCATCATGATGGGAGCAGTCATCAATATCGGTGCGGAGATTGGTGATGGGACTATGATTGATATGGGTGCCGTCCTGGGTGGTCGTGCTATTGTCGGTAAAAACAGTCATGTTGGTGCCGGGGCAGTTTTGGCAGGAGTTATTGAGCCAGCTAGTGCTAGTCCAGTTCGGGTTGGAGATCGTGTCTTGATTGGTGCCAATGCTGTTGTTATTGAGGGAGTGCAGATTGGCAATGGTTCTGTTGTAGCTGCAGGTGCTATTGTGACAAAAGATGTACCAGAAAATGTCGTGGTAGCTGGTGTGCCTGCGCGTGTGATTAAAAAAATTGATGAACAAACTGAGCAGAAAACAGCGTTGGAAGATGCTCTTCGGATACTGTAAAGAAGGAATAGTATGATTGATTATCAAAAAATTCGTCGAGACTTGCACCAAATTCCAGAAATCGGATTAGAAGAGTACAAGACCCATGCCTATCTGATGCGAGTGATTGATGAACTTACTGCAGGTTTGGATTTTGTTGAGATTCGGGTTTGGCATACAGGGATTTTGGTTTTTATTAAAGGAAGTGCACCTACTAAGACGATTGGTTGGAGAACAGATATTGACGGTTTACCGATTGTTGAAGAGACTGGACTTGCCTGTGCTAGTCAACATGAGGGACGGATGCATGCTTGTGGACATGATATGCACATGACAATTGCTCTAGGGCTGTTGGAGCTACTAACTACTGAGCAGCCTAAGAATAATCTGCTTTTTCTTTTCCAGCCAGCTGAGGAGAATGAAGCCGGTGGCATGCTTATGTATGAAGACGGAGTTTTTGGTGACTGGTTGCCGGATGAATTTTATGGGCTTCATGTACGGCCTGATCTCAAGGTTGGAGAGATTGCTACCAATACTAAAACACTTTTTGCGGGAACTTGTGAAGTCAAATTAACCTTTAAGGGTAAGGGCGGTCATGCTGCTTTTCCGCAGGATGCTAATGATGCTTTAGTAGCGGCCGCTTATTTTGTTACTCAGATTCAGACGATTGTGAGTCGTAATGTGGATCCAATTGAAGGAGCTGTCATTACCTTTGGTGAACTACATGCTGGAACGACGAATAATGTGATTGCTGAAACTGCTTTTCTCCACGGAACGATTCGGACGTTGACGCAGGAGATGAATCTACTTACTCAGAGACGCTTGCAGGAAATTGCCGAAGGAGTGGCTCAGTCTTTCGGTGTAGAACTTGATTTGGAATTAAAACAAGGCGGTTACCTTCCTGTAGAAAATAACCCTGAATTAGCCGTTGAATGTATGAATTTTTTCCGAAATGAGAACGGTGTGCACATGATTGAAATTTCGCCCGCTATGACTGGTGAAGACTTTGGATATCTACTCAGTAAAGTTAAGGGTGTTATGTTCTGGTTGGGAATTGACAGTCTCTACGCTCTTCATCACCCTCAGATGACACCAAATGAAGCAGCATTACCTTTTGCTATTGATAAATTTGGAAAACTTTTAAAGGCTAAGGTTAATGAATAGTTTGGTTGGAAACCTTGGTGATATTTTCGAGTAAGGAGAAGGTAAATGAAAGTAAATTTGCGAAAAAACATCATCAGACAAATGAAGGGGCAGGAAGTTATAGCAAAACAGCAGAGAGATGCTGTTCTTACTCAAAATTTACTGGAAACCCTTGCTTATCAACATGCTAGAATAATTGCGACCTACCTTCCTTTGCCGCATGAATTTAATACTATGCTTTTCATCAAGCAGGCTCAAACAGATGGTAAACGGATTTTGATTCCGAAGACTTATCGCAATGGATGCATGGTATTTATGGATTATAATCCAAATGACTTGGAATTGACTGCTTTCGGTCTCTGGGAGCCAAGAAGTGAACGAGTAGTAGAGCAGACTCATATTGATTTGATTCATGTTCCGGGTGTTGCTTTTAACAAAAAAGGATATCGTATTGGTTATGGAGGTGGCTATTATGATCGCTATTTGGCTGAGTTTCAGGGGAAGACAGTAAGCACAATTTATCCTTGTCAATTAACAGATTTTCAACCAGATAATTATGATATTCCCGTTCAGGAGGTATTGATTTGTGAATAAAATTTATGATAAACGTTATCCAGTGACGAGCTTATTATTGCTTATCACGACAGGAGTTTTCTTAGCAATGTTTCTGTTGCGTGGCTTTAATTATGCTAGTACCCAAACGATTTACGAATTTGGAGCGATGAATGGTCGAACGATTCAATATTTCCCAAGCCAGATCTGGCGCTTAGTATCGGCGATTTTTGTTCATATCGGCTTGGAGCATTTTGTGATGAATATGATTACGCTGTATTTTCTCGGGCGGCAAGCCGAGGACATTTTTGGCTCGTGGAATTTTCTGTTTCTTTACTTGATGTCTGGCATTTTAGGAAATGTATTTGTCTTCTTTTTCACTCCAAATGTTGTGGCGGCAGGTGCCTCTACATCTTTGTTTGGGATTTTTGGCGCTATTATTACTTTGCGCTATGCAGTTCGCAATCCCTATATTCAGCAACTCGGTCAGTCATACCTAGTTCTTCTAGTTATGAACTTGGTGTTGAGCTTGACACCGGGAATTAGTCTGGCAGGTCACTTAGGTGGTGCAGTCGGGGGCGCTTTGTGTGCGGTTATTTTTCCAGTTCGAGGGGAAAGAAGAGCTTATCAAGTGGGGCAACGGTTATTGGCGTTGATTGCTTATGTTGTTTTAGCTTTGGGAATGATTTGGTTAGCTTTTAATCGAAGCATATAAAAAGAGGTTAGATAGACTGCTGTATCTCGCAGCAATCTGTTTTCACCTCTTTTTGCTTTATATTTGTTGACCAACTAAGATCTTTGCAGCAATCGTGATGTCAGTTAATGGTGACCAATCTATTTTATCAATGTCAATATTAAAAAGAAGCGGTGTCATGTGAAGAAGTGCCGCTTTCTCATTTTCTCTCAAGCTGAAAGTGGCTGCAACGTCATAAGAATTCGTAATGGTAAAGGCTTCTTCAAAATGCTCAATGATTTTGTGATTGGAATAATTTGTGTTTGTTAATTGCTCGGCAACGATACTACGAATTTCTTGCAAGTGTTGGCTGCTAGGAATAACCTTAATGAGCAGGCCGTTTTTCCGCAAGACGCGCTGAAATTCTTGGTAATTGGCGGGAGAGAAGATGTCTAAAATCACATTCATGCTAGCATCTTGAATAGGGATGTGCGCCAGATCTCCAACAAACCAACTTACCGTCAGGCTGTGGTCACTTTTGGCTGCTAGTTGAATAGACTCTTTTGATAAATCGAATGCATAGATATGTTTAGCTGGCAATTGTGCTTGCAAATTTCGAGCATAATAGCCTTCTCCGCAGCCAATGTCCAGCAGATTGTCGTGTTGTGATAAAGATGATAAAATTTCTAGTAATTTCTTCAAAATTGGCTGGTAAAATCCTGCTTCGAGAATCAATTGTCGATTTTGAAAGTTGGATTTATCGTAGTCTTTTGATTGCTTCACCTGTGGAGCCAAGTTGACATAGCCAAACTTTGCCAAGTCGAAGGAATGCTTATTTTTGCATTTGAGACTATTTTCTGATAAAAACAAGGCTTGCTGACAAAAAGGGCAAGAAAAAAGCTTAGCCGTTTCAAAGCGTTTAAGTTTGGGTTTCATGCGTTTTCTCTTTCATCAATTTCTGTGTCTAGTGTAACATGTGAGAAATGCTTTGACAAGTAGATAAAGAAAGGGAATTTTAAAATGAACCACACTTTTAAAGCGGTTGGAGCTAAAACAAGCATTATGACAATATGCTTTTTGCTAGTGAGAATGAAAAGAAGCTGGAGCGAAAAGTCTCCAGCTTCAAAGTATATAGTGTAATAAACCAACGATGTAGTAGTTG
>ERZ773083.1439-NODE-1439-length-16229-cov-15.355076_pt1 | contig 16229 bp, 14 predicted proteins | sample MGYA00511465_ERZ773083 | MGnify/ENA primary metagenome ERZ773083 (study PRJEB29015, sample SAMEA2738001) | human oral metagenome | biome: human oral; feature: human-associated habitat; material: dental | place: China | collected 2060 ... | reverse complement strand
CGGACGGCAACAGTGCCAAGCTGACGGCTGCCCTTCCCGCCATTACAAGCACGTCTACGCCGTATGCACATACGGGCAGTGCGACGGATGGAACGATCAAATCGATCACACGTGAGTCCCTCTATCAGTTCAGCGGCAAGACCGTTTCCGGTGTTGTGCTGAACACGAAGAGCGGCACGTCGGTCGACGGTCTGATCGGCAAGAGCTATGCGCGGAACGATACGTTCTATCCCTCGGTGGCATCGACGATCGAGGTCTATGACTCGCTCGGCGCGAAGCATTCCGTGCCTGTCGTCTATACGAAGACGGCGAACAATACGTGGCAGCTCTCGCTCGGCAGCGGCGGCGACACGTTCAATATCACGGAGGCGGACGGGACGTCGACGACGGTTTCCCTCACGAAGACGGATCTCACCTTTGATACCGCCGGCGCATACGTCAGCGGCTCGGCTTCGCTGAACCTCACCTACACGAACGGCGCCGCTCCGCAGCAGGTGTCGCTGAACCTCGCGGCGATTACGCAGTTCTCGGGCACGTCGACGATCGCGGCGACCTCGGACGGCAACGCGGCGGGTACGCTCGCGAGCGTTGACATCGACAGCTCGGGTGTCATCACGGGCACGTACACGAACGGCGTCCGTCAGAAGGAAGCCCAGATCGCAATGGCGCAGTTCAACAATCCGTCGGGTCTTACGAAGATGGGCGGCAACCTCTATCAGGAGTCAAACAACTCCGGCACGCGTACGATCAGCGGCGCATCCGACATCGGCACGGAGCTGACCACCTCGGCGCTCGAGATGTCGAACGTCGACATCGCCGACCAGTTCTCCGACATGATCATCACGCAGCGCGGCTTCCAGTCGAACTCGAAGATCATCACGGTTTCGGACGAGATGCTCGAAACGCTCATCAACATGAAGCGGTAAAACGAATAGCTTTCTCGCAAGGGCTGCCCCTCCGGGCGGCTCTTTTCTTTTGTTCACACTGTAAATATAGTTTTTATTTATATATCCCAGGCTTTACTAATAACGGGCTCATGATGTATAATAATGCACGTTGTATTATAGCCGTGCAGGGTGGGGACTCTGCGTAGAATGGGGGAATTATATTTATGGAAATGCTCTTGGGCTTTATTGTCCTCTTGGTCTGTCTGATTGTCGGCGTGCGGCACGGCGGACTGGGACTCGCGGTGATCAGCGGCTTCGGTCTCGTGATCTACACGTTCGGCTTTGGCTATCAGCCGGGCAAGCCACCGGTCGATGTCATGCTCATCATTCTTGCGGTGGTGACCTGTGCAGGCTTCCTGCAAACATCGGGCGGTCTTACGGTCATGCTGAAATACGCGGAGAAGTTCCTGCGCAACAACCCGAAGCATGTCACGATCCTCGCACCGCTGACGACATGGTTCCTCACGGTGCTTTGCGGCACGGGGCATGTGGTCTACACGATGTTCCCGATCATCTACGATATTGCGATCAAGCAGGGCATCCGTCCCGAGCGTCCGATGGCGGTCTCGTCGGTTGCCTCACAGATGGGTATCTGCGCCTCACCCGTGTCCGTGGCGGTTGTTTCGATGGTCGCGTTCCTCTCGGCATCGGGGCATGAGTTCACGGTGTTCCAGGTGCTTTCGGTGTCGATTCCGGCGACGGGGCTCGGTGTGTTCTTCGCGGCACTCTGGAGCTATCGCCGCGGCAAGGATCTTGAGCAGGATGAGCGCTTCCAGGAATTCATCCGTGATCCGGAGAACAAGAAGTATGTTTACGGTGAGGCGGAGAGCCTGATGGACAAGGATCTGCCGACAGAATACTACCGCGCGATGTTCATTTTCTTTGCAGGCATCATCGCGATTGCGGTGCTCGGCAACTTCCCCGAACTTCTGCCGAAGTTCCCGCCGAAGCCGGATGCCGCGCCAAAAGCGATCTCGATGGTCGTCGTTATCCAGATGGTCATGCTCCTCGTGGGGGCCGTAATCCTTGTCAGCTGCAAGGTCAAGGCGAAGGATGTGGGCAACTCGCAGGTGTTCCGCTCGGGCGTGGTCGCGCTCGTCTCGGTCTATGGCGTTGCATGGATGGCAGATACCTACTTCATGAACCACATCGCATTCCTCAAGGACTTCCTCGGATCTGCTGTACAGAACTATCCATGGGCATATGCGGTGCTCGCCTTCCTTACATCGAAGCTTGTGAACTCGCAGGGGGCGGCGATCGCGATCGTGGTGCCGATGGCGATCAATGTGGGTATGGATCCGATCCTCGTCCTCTCGTTCATCTCGGCGTGCTACGGTTACTTCTTCCTGCCGACATACCCGTCCGATCTGGCGTGCATCGGCTTTGACCGCTCGGGCACGACGCGTATCGGCAAATACATCCTGAACCACTCGTTCATGATTCCGGGACTCATCGGCGTCATCTCGGGCTGCTGCGTCGGTTACGTTGTCGCGCATCTGATTTTCTGAGTTTTGTTTACAAAAAAATGGTTACTGCACTGTGCAGTAACCATTTTCCGTTTTCGTCTTAGAGCATCGTATGATCCGGCTGATGGCTGAGGATGTCCTTGCTGAACTCAATGAAGGACTGTGCGGCACGCGAGATGTAGCGGTCGCGCTTCCATGCGAGTCCGACATCCACGAACACGGGAGTGGCGAGCGGGACGGCACGAATGCCGGGGGTGTCGCGCACGATCATATCAAGCAGGAAAGCGTTGCCGACGCCGCTTGCGACGAGTCCCATAATGGTGACGACCTGATTGGACTCGAGCACGATGTTCGGTGTGACGCCTGCCGTCTTCATCTTTTGCAGCATGGTTTGCCGGAGGAAGGAACCCTCTTTGAGCATGATGAGGTTATGCTCCTCGACATCCTGCAAGGTGATTGCCTTGCGTGCAGCGAGGGCGCTGTCGGCGGGAACGCAGCAGACAACTTGGCTGCGTGCCATCGGGAGGAGTTGAAGATTGGGCGAAGAGTCGGGAATGATGATGATGCCGAAGTCCAGTTCGTCGCGCTCCAGTTGTTCGCGGATCGCGACGGAGCCCTCTTCGTGCAGATAGACATCGAGATGGGAGTAGCGGCGCTGGAAACTCGAGAAGATTTTCGGAAAGAGATAGGCGCCCATCATCGGCGGGATGCCGATCTTGATCGTGCCCTTTTGGAGCTGCTTGTAGTCGTTGACTTCGAGCACGGCGTCCTGTATGTTGCGCAGCGCGACTTCAACGCGACCGAGGAAGACCGCACCCTCGGGCGTCAGGGAGAGCTGCTTCTGACTGCGGTCAAAGAGCTGTATGCCAAGCTCGCCTTCAAGTTTTTTGATCGCAACGGTGATGTTCGGTTGGGAGACACGGAGGCGTTCAGCGGCGCGCGTAATGTTCTTGAGCCGGCTTGCCATCTGGAAATATTCCAACTGCCGTAGTTCCATAAGACTATCCTCCTAATAATTTTTTTTTATGCGTTTTCTATTATATCATATTTTCAATGAATATATGATAGGATAATAGAAATTTATTGAAAAATTTTCTTGAGTTTTTTGGAGTTTTTTTAAAAAACAGGTAGGATTTTTCGATGACTTATGGAATAATATAAAAAGATGTGGACGGGTATCTGAAGGATCAGACGAGAGGACGTCCGACAATCGAGAGAAATGGAATGGGGGCTTTTGTTTTGGAAAAATCAACGGTCGTGGGGATCATCATGGGACTTATCTCGGTCTTTGTTGGTATGATCTTGAAGGGGGCTCCGCTGACGGCGCTCAATAACCCGGCAGCATTCCTCATCATTATCGGTGGGACGTTCTCATGTCTGTTCATTGGGTTTCACATGGAGCAGCTTGGGAATTTTATCAACCTGATCAAGAAGACCTGCCAAGTTCCGAAGATGCAGGAAAAGGGACATCTCGTGCAACAGTTTATCGAGCTGTCACAGATCGCGCGCCGCGAGGGTATTCTTGCTCTCGAGAGCAGGGCGCAGGAGATTCAGGATCCGTTCTTCCGAACGGGTCTGGGAATGGTGATCGACGGTATGGATCCGGACTTTGTCAGTGACGTTCTGGATGCGGAACTTGCGATCATGCAGGAGCGTCATGCCGAGGGGCGCTCAATGTTTACGCAGGCGGGCACCTACGCGCCGACGCTGGGCGTTCTGGGCGCGGTCGTCGGTCTAATCGCGGCTCTTGGCAACCTGAACGATATCGACGTGCTCGGTCACTCGGTTGCAGCGGCGTTCGTTGCGACAATTCTCGGTATCTTTACGGGCTATGTTCTTTGGCTGCCTATCGCAAACAAGCTCAAGATCCTGTCGGAGCAAGAAGTCAGCCAGAAGCGCATGATTATCGAGGGCATTTTGTCTCTGCAGGCGGGCGATTCTCCGACGGCGATCGAGGCGAAGCTCATGGTCTTCATCCCGCAGTCGGAGCGTGAGGCACTGAAGGGAGGCAGCTGATATGGCGAGAAGAAAACATGCGAAACCGCATGAGGAGGAAGCAAGCGAGGCTTGGCTCCTGCCATATTCCGATCTGATGACACTGCTCCTTTCGCTCTTTATCGCACTCTTTGCCATATCGCAAACGGATGCGTCGAAAATGCAGGCGCTCTCGCAGGCGTTTTCTGCAGCGTTCAATATGGGCAGCCCGTCCTTCTTCTCGGGGATGGGACCCTCCACGGCGATGCCAAATACACCGTCAACGATGGCAGAAAGTACAAACGCCGCCTATATGCAGGAGAATGAAACCCTGCGTGAGGCACAGGAGAAAATCGAGCAGTACATCAAGGAAAATAATCTGCAGGATCAGGTGAGCACGGAACTCTCCGAGGAGGGGCTCATGATCCGCCTGAAGGAAAAGGCACTGTTTTCCTCCGGTTCTGCGGCTCTGCAGGGGCAGGCGGAACAGATTGTGCCTGTGATTGCAGCGCTCCTCTCCTCCCTGCCGGAGCGGGTAACGATTTCCGGACATACGGATAATGTGCCAATTTCGACGGCGCAGTTCCCGTCGAACTGGGAGCTCAGTTCTGCGCGTGCGGTGAGTCTCATGCGCGGCTTGATGGGCGCACAGCCTGCACTGAACCCTGCGCGGTTCAGTGCGCTCGGTTACAGCGAGTACCGTCCGATCGCCTCGAATGACACCGAGGACGGGCGGGCACAGAACCGCCGCGTCGAGGTGTTCATCGCGCGTAGTATGCGCTTTAGTCAGGGGGATGAGATCAGTGCCTCTGACGGACAGGTGACGACGAGTGCGAATGCGCCGTCCGGTGCGATACCGTCACAGGCAAATGCGACATCGCAGGCGGGCGTTGTGCCTGCGCCGTTGCAGCGTTGAGCGTAAGCAAAAAGAAATTGAAAGGGGCTATTGCGGGCGCAATGGCTCCTTTTTCTGTCATCGGCGGGGAGGCATTATGATTCTGGGCATCGGCAGCGATATCATCCACATCCCGCGCGTGGTGCGGGCGATTGCAAATGAGCGCTTCCTTGCACGCGTCTATACGCCGCGTGAACGCACGTATGCCGAGAGCCGTGGTGCATCTATGGCGGCGAGTCTTGCTGCCCGGTTTGCGGGCAAGGAGGCTGTGCTTAAGGCGTTCGGCACAGGTCTGCGGAGCGGAAAGCTGATGGATATCGAAATACTGCCGGATGATCTCGGTGCGCCTGTCGTTCATTTGGACGGATTTTTTGCTGCGCGCGCACGGGAGATGGGCGTCACGCGTGTATGGGTCACGCTCAGTCATGAGCACGACTACGCGATCGCATATTGTGTTTTGGAGGGTCGGCGATGAATGTATCGTTTGCAGAGGATATGCGCCGTATTGATGCGTGTGTGGTGCGGGACTACGGTCTGCCTGCCATTGCCTTGATGGAGAATGCCGGACGCCGGTCGGCAGAGGAGGCCGCTGCGATGGTCGGCGGGGCGACGGACAAGGTGTTCGCCGTCTTCGCGGGCGGCGGCAACAACGGCGGGGATGCCTTTGCTGCGGCGCGTCATCTCATGAATATGGGTGCACGGGTAAAGCTTTTCTTCACGGGAGAGGAAGAGCGTCTCGGTGAGGCGGCGCGTGCGATGTATGATGCCTTGCGCGCGATGGGCGTGGAGATACGCCCGCTCGTGAGTGACCGTGACTGGGATCGTCTGCGCGTCTCCCTCCGCTTTTCGGATGCCGTCGTGGACGGTGTTCTCGGCACGGGGGTGCATGGAGACCTTCGCAAGAATATTCTGCGCCTGATCGAGGAGATCAATACCGCCGAGAAGCCTGTCATGGCAATTGACATTCCAAGCGGGGTGGAGGCAGATACGGGGCGGATCGCTTCGTGTGCCGTGCGTGCGGATCGGACGCTCGCACTCGGATTGCCGAAGGTCGGGCATCTCCTCGGGCAAGGGGCGAACGCAACGGGACATCTGCTTGTCGACGACATCGGTATTCCCCACGCGCTGCTTGCAGGAGATGAACTGCGCCAGTCGCTGATCACACGGGAGGCAGCGGCAAGGCTCCTGCCTGCGCGCGCACGTGATGTGCACAAGGGGACGTGCGGGCGCATCCTCGTGCTCGCGGGCGGGCTCGGCATGACGGGCGCAGCGGCGCTCGCAGCAGAGGCGGTGTTGCGCGTCGGCGCAGGGCTCGTGACGCTCGCGGTGCCGGAGCTGCTCTATCCCGTGCTCGCGGCAAAGCTGACGGAGGTTATGGTCGTCCCCGTGTCGGATGACGGGATGGGATATTTTGCCGGGGACAAGGCGCTTGCAGAGGCGCTTGCACTTGCAGGGAATGCGGATGCGGTGCTGATTGGTCCCGGCATCGGACGTGCAGAGGGGACAAGCGAATTTGTCCGCCTCTTTGCCGCAGATGTGAAGGCGCCGCTTGTGATGGATGCGGATGCGATCGGTGCGTTCCGTGGACATCTCGACGCATTGCACGCCCTGCCGCAGGTGCCGGTCCTGACGCCGCATCTCGGTGAGTTCGCAGGACTCCTCGGTAAAACTGTAGAGGAGGTGGAGATCGATCTCCTCGGTATTGCGCGTGAGGCGGCACACGCGCATCAGGCGGTCTTTGTCGTGAAGAGTGCGTGCACGATTGTCGTCTATCCCGATGGGGATGCGTTCTTTACGACGTGCGGCAATGCGGGTATGGCGACGGCGGGCGCGGGCGATGTGCTTGCGGGTACGGTCGCGGGTCTGATGCGGCAGATGGAGAGCGGCATGACGCCGATTGTCGGCGTCTATGTGCACGGGCGTGCGGGTGATATTGCGTACGAACACTGCGGCAACGGACTTGTCGCGGGCGATATTCTGGAACTTCTGCCGCAGGCACTGAAGGAACTTAGTTGACAAGATGTCTCTGTGGTACTATGATATGGGAAATTTTATTTGAAAGAGGCGCATATTATGGCAAAGGCGGATATTGACTGGGGAAACTTGGGGTTTGCATATCGTCCCCTGCCGCAGCGCTATGTGGCGAACTATGCAAGTGGTGCATGGGATGAGGGTGGACTTTCATCCGATGCGACGGTCACGATCAGCGAGTGCGCAGGCATTCTGCAGTACTGTCAGGAGGTTTTTGAGGGGCTGAAGGCATATGAGACGGTGGACGGGCATGTGGTGACGTTCCGCCCTGACCTCAATGCGGCGCGCATGTATGACTCAGCGGCGTACCTCGAGATGCCTTCGTTCCCGAAAGAACGCTTCCTTGCCGCAGTGGATGCGGTGGTCAGGGCGAACCGCGACTATGTGCCGCCGTACGGCTCGGACGCGTCGCTCTATTTGCGCCCCTTTATGTTTGCTTCGGGGGAGGTGATCGGTGTGAAGCCGGCAGACGCCTACCAGTTCCGCCTCTTTGCGACGCCGGTCGGACCCTATTTCAAGGGCGGCGCAAAGCCTGTGCGTCTCTGCGTGAGTGCGTTCGACCGTGCGGCGCCGCATGGCACGGGGCACATCAAGGCGGGACTGAACTACGCGATGAGTCTGCACGCCTATATGGCGGCGCATGCGGCAGGCTTCGATGAAAATATGTTCCTCGATGCGGCGACACGCACGTATATCGAGGAGACGGGCGGCGCGAATTTCCTGTTTGTGACGAAGGACGGCACGCTTGTGACACCGAAGTCGGGTTCCATCCTGCCGTCGATCACGCGGCGTTCACTTGTATACATCGCCGAGCACATTCTCGGGATGAAGGTGGAGGAGCGTCCCGTGGCACTGGCGGAGCTCCCCGATTTTGCGGAAGCCGGACTCTGCGGTACGGCAGCGGTGATCTCGCCGATTGGTTCTGTGACACATGATGACAAGGTGATCGCTCTGCCGAGCGGTATGGAGCACATGGGATCCGTGCTGCAAAAGCTCTATGATACGCTGCGCGGCATACAGCTCGGGACAATGGAGGCTCCCGAGGGGTGGATCCGTAAAATCTGCTGATGTAATTTATAATTTCGTCTCCTTTGCGAAGAGTGTTCCGACGGGTTCGGACGTGCTTTATCGGGGGACGAAATTTTTTTGAAAGAATGCCGCGGACCACAAGGATTTTCGATATTCAGAGAGAAATCTAAAAAAGGACATGACGTACAGCGCGTGTGCATTGCTGTTCGTAAGGGATGTATTGGGAAAATATGCGAAACAGTTTCGCTCCTGGGGGTTCTTATGCCGCTTGATTTTACGATGCCGACACAGTTCCGCGGCATTCTGTCAACAATCACGCTGCTTGATATTCTCGATATTCTGATTGTGGCGTTCATTCTTTACCGCGTCTATCTCATGCTTGAGGACACACGTGCCATTACGCTCGCGAAGGGGATTCTTGTGCTTCTCGGTGTGACGGTGATCGCGAGTTATTTCGAGCTGCATGTGATCTCGTGGCTCCTGCAAAAGTCTGTGACACTGCTCTTTGTTGCACTGCCGATTGTGTTCCAGCCGGAACTCAGGCGTGCCCTCGAGCATCTTGGTCAGGGACGTTTTTTCCGTGCCGGCGGTCTGATGGATGACGAGGAAGCGCAGAGTACGATCCGTGAGATCCGGAGCGCGGTGAAGATTCTCTCGGCGAATAAAATTGGGGCGCTGCTTGTCATTGAACGCAATATGGGGCTCAATGATATCAGTGCGACGGGCATACAGATCGACGGACTCATTACCTCGGATTTTCTTATGAATGTGTTCATTCCAAATACGCCTCTGCACGACGGTGCGGCGGTGATTCGCGGCAAGCGCCTGATCGCGGCGGGCTGTCTCCTGCCTCTGACGGAGAACCGGACGCTCTCAACGGAGCTCGGTACGCGGCATCGCGCCGCAATTGGGCTTTCGGAGCAATGCGATGCGCTCGTCGTCGTCGTGAGTGAGGAAACGGGGACGATCTCGATTGCGGAGAATGGGCGGATTCATCGTCATCTGGATGAGGACAAACTGACTCATGTCCTGACACCTGCCTTTGCATACCGCTCAGGTTCGTCAATTTTCGAGTTGGTTCGAAGCTGGAGGAAGAAATGATGGCGAGGCTTCGGGGGATCGTGCAGCACAATCTGCCTGTAAAATTGCTCGCGCTTGCCGTGGCGATTGTGCTCTGGCTCTACGTGATGAACGATCAGAATCCTGCGATGGAGGGGGCGTATACGGTACCGGTCACGATGGAGCATGCTCCCGACGGCTATCAGCTGGAGACCGATACCGATACGGTCACAATCCGTGTGCGCGGTCCGCGCTCTTTCTTTGTCGCTGCGGAGCGCGGCGACTTTCATGCACGCGTCAATCTTTCCGAATTCACCGAGGGGGAGCGTGCCTATGCCGTCGAGACATCAATTCCGTACGGTTTCGAGTTGATGGCTGTTTCGCCGGATAAGGTAACGGTGAATCTCGATCGCATGATTCAAAAGACATTTAAGGTGTCACTGACGGTCGGCGGATCACCCGCGTCCGGCTTTACAGTGGACAAGATTATACAGGACAGTGAGACGGCGACGGTGGAGGGACCGCGCAGTCTCGTAAACCGGGTCACACATATCGTCGGTCATATCAATTTGAGCGGGCAGTCCGATGACTATATGGAGAATGTGTCGCTCCTTGCACTGAACAGTGACGGACGGGAGGTTTCCGGCATCACACTCAGCCCTGCGACGACGGAGGTCTCCGTTAAGCTGGTGCGCGGGATCACGCGCAAAGTGGTCGAGGTACAGCCGCATCCGCGCAGCGATCTCGCCCCGAATCTGAAGCTTGAGGGCGTCACAGTGGAGCCTGCCCGTGTTGAGATTGCGGGGGCGGAGGATGTCGTCAGCAAGATTACGGGCATCGGAACGGAGGAGTTCTCCCTATCGGATGTACGTGAAACGGAGAAGCGTCAGGTGAAACTCGCTCTGCCTGACGGTGTGACGGTGGCGGCTCCGAATGTGACTGTGGAGATCAAAGTAGGAGCAAAGCAATGATTCGCGTAAAGAATCTGTGCGTTCCCTATGATTCTGTGCGGTCGCTCAAAGAGATCGCGGCAGAGCGATTCAATGTATCACCCTGTGCCGTGCATGGGGTGATTGTTGTTCATAAGGCTCTGGATGCGAGGCGCAGGCATGGTGCGCCCCTCGTTTGGGTCTATGTGCTGGATGCTGCTGTGGAGAATGAGCATGCGGTGCTCTCGCGCTTTCGTCGGGACAAGGAGGTTATATCTGCGCCGACCGAGGAGCCCCTGCTGATTCCGAAGACGGGTGTACTGCCTCAGAACCGCCCCGTCGTGGTCGGTTTTGGTCCCGCGGGGATCTTTGCCGCATGGACACTCGCACGCGCAGGACTTGCGCCGCTCGTCCTCGAACGCGGACAGGATGTGGACAGGCGTACAAGGGATGTCGTACGTTTTTGGCAGACGGGCGTGCTTGATCCTGCGTCGAATGTGCAGTTCGGCGAGGGCGGAGCTGGGACCTTTTCGGATGGAAAGCTGACGGCGCGCAGCCGTGATCCGCGCATGCGTGAGATCATCGAGGCATTTATCACGGCGGGAGCCTCCGAGGAAATCCGCTATTTGCAGAAGCCGCACATCGGGACGGACATCCTGTGTACCGTTGTGAAAAATCTGCGTGAGGAGATCATCCGCATGGGCGGAGAGGTGCGGTTCGGCACGCAGGTGACGGAGGTGGAGCTGCGTGCCGAACGGATTGCGGCGATCGTGGTCAATGGCGCGGAGCGGATTCCGACGGAGACAGCATTTCTCGGCATCGGACACTCGGCGCGCGACACGTATGCGATGCTCCGTGCGGCGGGCGTCGTGATGGAGGCAAAATCCTTTGCCGTCGGCGTGCGCATCGAACATCCGCAGGAATTCATCGACCGCATGCAGTACGGCAGTGTAGCGGGCAGCCCACATCTGCCGGCTGCGGACTATGCGATGACGTATCGCGATGAGACGGGCGGACGCGGCGTCTATTCGTTCTGTATGTGCCCTGGAGGCATGGTGGTCGCGGCAGCGTCGGAGAGGGGGCGTCTCGTGACAAATGGGATGAGCAACTATCACCGGAATTCCGGCACAGCGAACAGCGCCCTGCTTGTACAGGTGAGCCCCGCAGACTGGGGCGGCGATGTGCTCGGCGGCATTGCCTTTCAGCGGGCGCTTGAGGAGCGTGCCTACCGCCTTGGTGGCGGCGACTATCGCGCGCCTGTGCAGTCGGTCGGGGATTTCCTTACGGGGCGCACGGGCACACGTGATTTTTTCGTGACGCCGACCTATGCGCCGGGTGTGCGTATTGCCAATCTGCACGCCATACTTCCATCGGAATGTGCAGCATCTCTTGCGCGCGCACTCACGTTTTGGGAGACGCGTGTACCGGGCTTCGGTGCGGCAGATGTGCCCCTGACGGGCGTGGAGTCGCGTTCATCTGCGCCGTGCCGTATCGTGCGAGATGCGGTGACAATGGAATCTGTTTCTGCGGCAGGGCTTTATCCCATCGGTGAGGGTGCAGGCTATGCGGGCGGTATCATGAGCGCGTCGCTCGACGGTCTGAAAGCGGTGCTTGCATTTTTGGATAAGATACAGTAAATTATAGAGATAATATAATCATAATCATAGGGAGCTGTTCATGGTGAGACTTTTTGGTACGGATGGTGTGCGCGGAGAGGCAAATACGGAGCTGACGCCGGAGCTCGCCTATCATCTTGGGCGTGCGGCGACGCTCTACTTCGGCGCGCAGTCCGATGTGCGTCCGCGCATCCTGATTGGGCGCGATACGCGCATCTCGGGCGAGATGTTCGAGGCGGCTCTGACGTCGGGGATCTGCTCCGCCGGCGGCATTGCGCTCCTTGCGGGGGTCGTTCCGACGCCCGCGATCGCCTATCTCACGCGTGAGCACAGGGCAAAGGCGGGCATCGTTATCTCTGCCTCGCACAATCCGTTCCCGGACAACGGGATCAAGTTTTTCGGCGGGGACGGCTATAAGCTGCCGGACGCGGTGGAGGATGAGCTCGAGGCGCTTGTACATCGTTTGCAGACGAATGACGATGCGGCGCGCCCGACGGGCAAGGAAATCGGGATTGTGGAGTATCGCGACGACCTGCTCAACCGGTACATCGATTATGTGGTGAGCACGTGTACGGAGCGCTTCGACGGGATGAATATCGTGCTTGACTGTGCGAACGGTGCCGCCTACGAGGCGATGCCGAAGGTGCTGCGCCGCCTTGGCGCCGAGGTCAAGGTGATCCATGCGCTGCCGAACGGGGTGAACATCAACGACGGCTGCGGCTCGACACATCTGGAATCCCTGCGGCGTACGGTGCTCGAGCACGGGGCGGACATCGGCATTGCACATGATGGGGATGCGGATCGCTGCCTCTGTCTCGATGAAAAGGGCGCGCTCATCGACGGCGATCATATCCTCGTCGCCTGTGCTGCCGAGATGATTCGCGCAGGTCGGTTGCCGCACAAGACGGTGGTGACGACGGTGATGGCAAACATCGGCTTCCACAAGGCGATTGCGGCACTCGGCGGACGCGTCGAGGTGACGGCGGTCGGCGACCGCTATGTGCTCGAATCCATGCGTGCGAACGGTTATGCCATCGGCGGCGAGCAGTCGGGGCACATCATCTTTGCCGAACATGCGACGACGGGAGACGGTCTCATCACGGCGCTGCAGGTGCTTGCGGCTCTGCGTCGCAGCGGAAAAAAGGCATCGGAGCTGAACGCGATGATGACGACCTATCCACAGCTCCTCGTGAATGTACGCGTTAAGACGAAGGCGGGCTGGGAGGAGAATCCCGCGATTCGTGATGCGATCGCCGAGGGCGAGCGCATCCTGGGCAGCGAGGGGCGTGTGCTCGTCCGTCCCTCGGGCACGGAGCCGCTCATCCGCGTGATGGCGGAGGGCAGCGATCAGGCGCAGCTCGAAGAGGTCTGCGGCACGATCGTGGAGGTCGTGAGGCGGGAACAGGGAGAGGCGTAATGTCGCATCTTTCCGCTGTGCTGCTTGTGCTCCTCGCAGGGACGATGTGGGCGGCAAGCGGGACGGCAGCGCAGCATTTTTACACGCAGTCCGATCATGTTCCGATCGAACTGACACAGGTGCGGCTCTTCCTGTCGAGTGGACTCTTCTTTCTGCTCGCGTGGTGGAGCGGCGGTCTTCGGCGCGGTGTGCGCTCCCTGCGAAAAAACCCGCGTCTCATTGTGCAGCTTGGCATTCACGGGATCGTCGGCATTATGATCGTCCAGTTCACCTACTTTATGGGCATTGCAGAGGGCGATGCGGCTGCGACCACGGTCATCGGCTACACGAGTCCCGCGATGATGATCCTCTATTTTGCCGTGCGCTATCGGCGTCTGCCGTCGGCGGTGGAGGCGGGGACGGTTATTGCGGCTGTGGCAGGGGTGTTTCTCCTCGTGACGGGCGGCGACATCGGACGCCTCTCCGTGCCGATGTCGTGTATCGTGTGGAGTCTGCTCTCGGGTGTGACGTTCACCTTTGCGATGATCTATCCGGTGCATCTCCTGCGTCTTTTTGACCGTTTCTTCCTGCTCGCTGTCTGCATGCTGATCGGCGGTATTTCACTTTTGCCGCTGACCCATGCCATCGTGGATGTCCGTATGTTTTTTACGGCGGGGACGTGGCTCGACCTCTTCATTATCATCGGACTTGGTACGGTTGTCGCTTTCTTTGCATTTAACTTGGGACTACGCCGGCTCACATCAGAGGAGACGGCGATTACGGCGACGATCGAGCCGGTGGCAAGCATTATCTTTGCATGGCTGATCTTCGATACGCAGTTTGTGGCTGTGCAGATCTTTGGGATTGCTCTCGTCATTGCGGCGATTCTGACACCGAATCTCTTGAGGAAATGGGGGTACACATGAAGATTCCCCTGCGCTATCAGATGTCGGAGTACGACTGTGGACCGACGGCGCTGCTCAACGCGGTGAGCTATCTCTTTCCGCGAAAGGAGGTGCCGCCCGAGATCATCCGCAGCGTCATGCTCTACACATTGGACTGCTATGGGATGGACGGAACGGCGTGTAAGGCCGGGACATCGCGCATGGCGATGATGTATCTCGCGAACTGGCTCGAGGGCTTCTCGCGCGCGACAAATTTTCCGCTCACCTGTCAGTATATCTCGGGACGTACGGTATACATCGGTGCGCACAGTCATATCAATGATGCGCTTGTGCGCGGCGGTGTTGCGGTCGTGCGGCTCTTCTACGAGGTGGAGCATTATGCGCTTCTGACGGGCGCGCACGGGGATCATATCTATCTCTTTGACCCCTACTATCTTGCAGAGGCGGAACCGGAGTTCGTGCGCGAAGGGATTACAGTGACCTCGGATCATCCGCACAGCTACAACCGGATTGTGCCCTTTGACTGCTTCGATCGTGAGACGCGGGAGCTTTACGCGTTTGGTGCGGTGGAGAGCCGTGAGGCGGTGCTGCTCTTCGATCAGCGGACGCGACGCACGGCGGCCGATACGATCGAATACTTTATTTGACGGATGGGAGGTTTGTTTTTGCAGGAGACGACGGATACGATCGAGTTCCGGGATCAGCAGGAGGCGTACGCTGTTCTCGGAGAGCGCGACAGCCTACTCCTGGCGATGCAGGAAACGTTTTCCTGTCAGATGGTGAGCCGTGGAACAGCACTTGTCGTGACGGGCGTGGAGAAAGATGTCACCGCCGTGCGTGCGCTTGTACGGGAGCTTCTCTTCTACCGGCGGCAGGGGGCGAATCTGACGACGCATGAGGTGCGCTATGGGGCGCAGCTTGTACGTGCGGGGCAGGTGGAGGAGCTGCACGCACTCTTCTCCGATGTGCTGCTCGTGACGGCAAAGGGAAAGGAGATACGCGCCAAAACCCTCGGTCAGCGCGACTATCTCGCCAAGATTCGTCGGAATGCGGTGACACTTGGCGTCGGACCTGCGGGTACGGGCAAGACCTATCTTGCGGTCGTAATGGCGGTCGCTGCACTCCGTAACCGTGAGGTGAGCCGCATCATCCTGACACGTCCCGCTGTAGAGGCGGGGGAGCATCTGGGATTTCTGCCCGGTGATCTGACGGAGAAGATCAATCCTTATCTGCGGCCGCTCTACGATGCCCTGCAGGACATTCTCGGCGCGGAAGGTTATCAAAAGCTCATGAGCCGTCAGCTGATCGAGGTGGCTCCGCTCGCCTACATCCGTGGACGCACGCTCGAGGATGCGTTCATCATTCTCGACGAAGCGCAGAATACGACCGGTGCGCAGATGAAGATGTTCCTCACTCGTCTGGGCTTCGGTTCGCGTATGGTCGTGACGGGCGATCTTGAGCAGGTTGATCTGCCGCGCGGCACGGTCTCGGGACTGAAACAGGCATGCCAGATCCTGAAGGGGGTCAAGGGGGTCGGTATCGTGCGGCTTGAGCCGGTGGACATCATTCGTCATGAGGTTGTGACACGTATTGTCGAGGCGTACGGCGCATGGGAGAAAAAGCGGGGGCACACGCATGGAGATTGAGATTCGGCAGGAGCCGGAGACGCTGGCGGTATCCGAGGAGGATAAGGCAGCGGTGCGTCGTGCGATTGAGACGGTCGGACGTTTCTACGGAACCGAGAATGTCGAAGTGAGCGTAACGCTGACGGACGATGCTCACATTCATGTGCTCAATCGTGTGTATCGCGGCGTCGATCGTCCGACGGATGTGCTCTCCTTTGCCCTCACAGAGAGCGAGGAGCCGGAGATCGTCGGCGGGGAGGGGAACGAGGTGCTTGGCGATCTCGTCATCTCGCTTGAGCGCATGCAGGCGCAGGCAGAGGAGTATGGGCACAGCCCTCTGCGAGAGCTTTCTTTTCT
>ERZ773083.1434-NODE-1434-length-16255-cov-3.830988_pt1 | contig 16255 bp, 17 predicted proteins | sample MGYA00511465_ERZ773083 | MGnify/ENA primary metagenome ERZ773083 (study PRJEB29015, sample SAMEA2738001) | human oral metagenome | biome: human oral; feature: human-associated habitat; material: dental | place: China | collected 2060 ... | reverse complement strand
GACCTTGCTTCTGCGCCAGGTCGCACACGCAAAGCACGAAAGACGCGCTGTGCCGAGCGACGACATCGAACGATATACAGGGCACCTCACGTAAAATTTCAAATGGCGGTGTCTTGTGTGGCATGCAAAGCTACGCACGGATTACCGAAGCACAGCACCGTGACACAGACGCGATGCGCACAGTGTCTCGATACCGACAGCACACGGCAAAGGCTGGATGATGCGCATAACGCGACCAAAGCGCCGAATGCCACGCAGAATTCACAATGACGCGCGACACAACAAACGCCGACGCACAAAACAGCAAAGCAGACACTTTACATCCGCGCAGATAAAATTCGCCCGCCTCGCTTAGCTTGTCACGCCCGCAGGAGCTGTATAAGCTGTAGCGCAAGAAATCTCGAAAGCAAGCTTTAAATTCTATCTCTACGCAGCACTTCTCCGTGTCGAACACGCAAAAAAATACCGAGCGCGCGTTCTAAATTTTAAATTCCAAGCCCCAGCGTCTCTTTCACCACGCGGCAAAAATCCGCCAAAAACCACCCGAGCGCCTTGTAGTAGCTGCTTTTGGCGTTTATCTGCACGTGCGTAGCAAGCGCGGAAAAGCTCGGAATGATAAATTGCGCCAGATATAGCGTCAAAATTTTATGCGATTTCGCGTCCGTGTTTTGCTTAAAGATCATGGCAAGAAGTGCTAGCATATTGGCCGCGTGAGCGCTTTTAAGCTCCGTAAAAGGCTTTTTGAAGCGGCATTTTTCATAAAACAGCTCCACTTCGCTTTCGCTTATGAGTTTGAAAAAATCCATCTCAAACGCCTCTTTTAGCGCCTCAAAATCGCGCCCTAGCGCCGCGTAGTCCTCGCCCTGCACCTTTTGCCAAAGCTCATGGCCGTTTTTGTTCTCGATATTTTTATTTACGATGATCCAGTTTTTGCCCAAGCTGCGCAACTTCTGCTCGTCTATCACGCCTTTGAAATTCGTCGCGAAGATTATGCAGATCACCGAGTATAGCTCGCCTAATTTCATCTTTTTCCTTTAAATTTAATCAAATTTCGCTCGCTTTTTTCAGCTTTTCGATGCCGAATTTTTCCCAAATCCTGCTCAAAGATCGATCTAAGCTCTGCTGCTTTTTATCGATCTCGCCAAAAAGTAGCGAGCCGCCCGATCTGCCGCCAAAATTTGAAAGATTTAGCGCTACGTGGATTATCTGCGCGCCTTTTTTCACGTCGCAGAGCTCAAACAGCTCAAGCGCGGTCTCGCTCAGCAAGCTTAGACTAAACGCCCTATCCTGGCTGATCTGGTGCGAAAACTCCTCGCGCGATTTGTAGCGGATCTTTAGATCATACGTCGCGGGCTTTAGGCCCCTTGCGAGCACTTCGCCCGCCAAATGGCGCGCCAAAATTAAAATTTTACGCCGCAGCTCGTCCCGATCGGCGCACGGCGCGAAGCTACGCCCAAAGCCGATACTCTTGCGCTCGCGCTTTGAGACGACCTCGCCTTCATCTTCGCCGCTAAGGGCTGCGAAAATTTTCCTGCCGTTTGCGCCCATCTTTTCAAAAATTTCTCTGTGCCCTAGCGCGTCGCCGAAGGTTACGATACCGTATTTGCCGAGCGTTTTTTGCGCCGCTTTGCCGATGCCAAAAAATTTCGCTACCGGCACGGCGGATAGCTCGCGCGCGATTTGCGATTTTAAAATTTGCCGCACGCCGAAGGGCTTAGCAAGGCTCGTGGCGAGCTTTGCGATAAGCTTTGCTTCGCTAAGACCGACGCTGCACGGAAGGCTAAAGCGGCGCATAATTTCGCTCTGCAAAAACGCGGCAAAGCTCAGTGCGTCCGCGTCGTATGCCGTACCGCGTAAATTTAGAAAAAACTCGTCGATGCTAAATTTTTCGATCTCGGGCGTAAAGTTTAGTAAAAACTCATAAATTTCGCGTGAAGCTTTTCGGTATTCGCCGTGCTGCGAGCGCACCAAAATCAGCTGCGGGCAGAGTCCGAGCGCGATTTTAACGGGCTGCGCCGAATGCACGCCGTCCGCTCTGGCCTCGTAGCTCGCGCTTAAAATCACGCTACCAAGCTCGCTCTTGCCGCCGAAAATCTCCTCGTTGCCGCCTCCGACGACCGCGATCTTTTTGCCCGCAAGCGCGGGATCGGCGAGCCTCGCTACAGAGACGAAGAAGCTGTCCAAATCGATATGAGCTATCAAACTATGTCGATCCCAAAACCGCTAAGCCCGGCGTAGTCTTTCGGCTCGCTCTTGCTTAAAATTTTGATTTTTCTCACGCCCAGATGCGCTAAAATTTGCGCTCCGATGCCGAAGCTCTTAAAATCGGCGCGATTTTGCGCGGATTTTAGCATCAAAAGCACGCCGCCCTCTTTGCGTAAAACGTCCAGATCGCGCATAAAATCGTTAAATTTCGTATCGCTTAAAAATTCCAGATCGCTTGAAATTTTATGAAATTTCACGTTCGTCTGCGCGCTCTTTTCCAGCTCGCCGAAAATATATGCGCGGTGCTCGTTGCCCTCGTGATCGCTCACGTCGTAAAATTTCGCCGCCTCGCCGCACAGCACGCCTTCGCGCGGCTCGCTAAATTTAACGAGAGTTTCGTGTTTTAGGCGGTACTGCACGATCTGCGCGACCGAGATCATATTGATGCCGTGCTGCGCGCAGAATTTTTCCAGATCGTCCCTGCGCGCCATATCGCCGTCGTCTTTGACGATCTCGCAGATCACGGCGCTTTGCGAAAGCCCCGCCAAACGGCATAGATCCGTAGAGCCCTCGGTGTGCCCCGTGCGAGCGAGCACGCCGCCGCTTTTAGCAATGAGCGGGAAGATATGCCCAGGGCGGACGAAATCATCCGCGCGAGCGCCCACGCGCGACATCAGCTCGATCGTCATATTGCGCTCATACGCGCTTACGCCCGTCTTGGCGTCCTTTGCGTCGATCGTGACGGTAAAAGCGGTCTCGTGGCTGGAGGTGTTTTTATCGACCATCAAATTCAGATCTAGCTGCTGCGCAATCTGTGGGCTAAGCGCCACGCACAGCACTCCGCGAGCGTGCGTGATCGCAAAATTTACCTTCTGTGCGCTGCTAAAGGTGCTCGCAAACACCAAATCGCCTTCGTTCTCGCGATCGACGTCATCGACCATAACGAGCATCTTGCCGTTTTTCAGATCCTCGATCGCCTGCTCTACGCTGATCATTATCTCTCCTCATCAATAAAATCATCAAAAATTTATTTTAAAATTTGAGCTACTAAAACCTACATTAAATTTTTCCTTATATGTCTTAAATATAAACATACCCATACCCCCAGCATTCCACACCAAAAACTCAGCATGCCTTTTTTGCGCCTTTTCATAATCTTCAGGTCTTCCGTGGCCGTCACCAGCTTTATTTCGAACTTCACCTATACCGCTTATAATTGCACTCATACCGCCCAAAATCTGCTTGAAAGATTCTTCTTGGTATTTTTCTGGCGCAAAATCTAAAATTTCACTAACTTTTTTATATAGATCGTGCAAGCTACTATTCTTTTCATTAAAATCAATTTTTTGATCCTTTAAAATATACTTTAATATGCTTTCCAATAATGTCCTTGACGATGTTATGGCCCCTTCAGGATCACCAGATAATCTTTCTAGAGCTTTTTGCCATGTATCTTGTATATATCTATTATCAAAAGCTATATTTTCTTTTAAAATAGCGTTTATAGGATTAAATTCTTTGTCTATATATTCTTCTCTTTCTTTATAACCACGGTCTTTTTTTATAAAAGTATAAAAACTTTCAATATTTTCACAATGTTTTAAAAACCATGGCACAAGATTTTCTAACTCTGGTATGCCAAGAACCCTCTCTCTCGTATATTTATAGCCAATAAATCCTTCCCCTCTAGAAGCATTTTTTAACCCAATTTTTAAATGATTTATTAATCCCTCATTATCTAACTCCCTAATAATGCGGCGTTCGTTATTTTCTTCTTCACTAAAACACATTTTTTCTCCTTAAATTTAAAATATTATTTTATCGTTTCTATCGACGATAGTTTTGCGATCGCCCAGATTAATTTTAACCTAGTCGCCACTTAAAACTTTCACAAGTTCTGCCTCTTCGTAAAACATCAGCTTTAAAATTTCATTATCCTCATCATAGAGCAATCCCCATTGATTCTCTTTTTGACTTTAACATACCCCCCCCTTTTTTTTGCAATATATAACTTAATCGTATATATCAGATATAGCATCACCAAAATACGTACGTCATCATAGATATAAGGAATAATTTCTTTGCCGGCTTGATCTATAAAGCCCCATTTTTTATTCTTTTTTGCCGTAACTAAAATCATCTCAATCCTCCGTTTTAAATTTTGATTTCCGCGTAAGCAGATTTTAGCTTCTCGAAAAGCGGGGCGAAAGAAACGCCGTTTACGCGGACGTTTGCTATCGTCGTGATGAAATTTGTATCGCGCTGCCACCGCGGTACGAGATGATAGTGCACGTGCTCGGCTATGCCTGCACCCGCGGCGGCGCCGAGGTTCATGCCGATATTTACGCCGTTTGCGCCCAGCGTGCGCTTTAAAATCCCCACTCCGGCGCGCACGTAGCGGCTCATCTCCGCCCACGCATCGTCGCTAAGGCACTCGATATTATCTGCGTGCTCGTATGGTATTACCATAAACGCGCCCGGGCTATATGGGTAGAGGTTCATCACCCCAAAGCAGTGCTGCGCGCGAAAAAGTACGCCGTTGCGATCGTCAAACGCCGCATCCGCCGCCGCGTCGCAGAAGGGACAGCCGCTTCTTTTTTCGGTAAAATACTCGCTTCGCCAAGGGGCGCAAAGATAATCCATCTCTTTTCCTTTCCGAAATTCCAAAATTCTATGGAATTTTAAAATTTGCGTTTCGCAAAATTCTATGAAATTTGGAATTTAAAACTTCTAAATTTCATAAAATTTTAAATTTACGTAGCCCGCGCTTGCTCGCACGATGCGGAGCTATGCACGTGGCAGGGCGCGACATGCTTTGCAATCGCGGGGCGCTTCGGCGCAATGCGCACTCTGCGGATCAAAGCCCGCGGCGAGCATTAGTGCGCATTTGGCAGACACTCATCGCGCGGCAAACATAGCGTCTAAGTCCGCATCGCAGCCGTTTGCGCGGCGTGCGATAACAAGCTCGCGATGCCAAAGCGTAGCACGTACGCCTACGCGGCATACAATATCTAATCTACGCAGTCGTTTGCGCGGCGCATTATAATAAAACTTTGACGCACTCACAGGCGCGGTACGCGATGCCAAACCTGCGCTGCAATCACCATCGCAACACGTGGTAAAATTTAACGCGGTGCGGTCACGGCGCAGCTGTATTGCAGCTGCGGCTTAATCGCGTCGTATTGCAGGGTATCACAGCCCTGCTAAGCCCCTACACCGTCCGCTTTTGTGGTAGCTCGCTTTGCGCAGTTATCGCACGCGCAAGCTCCTCTGGGAGGCTTGATCGCGAGCTGTGATTAAATTTACGGCGCCATACAATCGCCAATACTGAGTTTGAGAGCGCGCGCTAGACATACAAGGCATTACGATAGACGCGCAATTCTCGGCGCTCAATGTTACAAGAGCAACCGCGCGCGAAGCTTCGCAAACGCAAGGCCAAATTTAAACCCGCGCTTTTTGCACCATCTCGTGATGCGACGGAAAGCCATACAAACGAAATGCATAAATTTAAACCTCACTCCGTAGCCGCTCGCACGGCGCGCAATAACAAACTCACGATGCCAAAGCGCAACGTGGAGGCTTACGCAGCATGCTATATTAAATTGCGCCGCCGCGCTAAATTTAAAGAGCCTTTAAATTTTAAAGTCCGCCGAATTTTACGAATTTTAAAATTTACTGCCTTAAAATTTCACTCCGTTCGCTAAATTTAACCGCTCGCTTCGGGTTTAAGCCTGCGCGATCAAACGGGCCAAATTTAAATTTTGCCGCCCGCGCCGAACTTTATCTCACGCAGTGCCGCGCCGACGTCATTTTGGCGCATAAAATGCTCGCCGATCAAAAACGCATCGACGCCCGCCTCGTGCAGGCTTTTAAGCTGCTCGTGCGAGTGCAGACCGCTTTCGGCGACGATGATCTTGCCGTTTGGAATCAGCGGGATCAGCCGCTCGCTCAGGCTCGTATCGACCTCGAAAGTCTCTAAATTTCGATGGTTGATGCCGACAATACCCGCACCTGCGAAGACCGCCTTTTTCAGATCGTCCTTATCGTGGATCTCGCACAGCGCCCGAAGCCCCAGCCTGCGGGCAAACTCGAGCAGCTCTCTTAGCTCCTTGCGCTCAAGCGCTTTGGCGATCAGCAGTATAAAATCCGCGCCGTAAACCAGCGCTTCGAGAACCTGATAACGATCAACGATGAAATCCTTGCGCAAGATGGGCGTGCGAGTGTAGCGGCGGATCTGCGGGATAAACTCCAAATCGCCTCTGAAATAATGCGGCTCGGTAAGCACCGAAAAGGCGCTCGCACCTGCATTTTCGTACTCCACCGCAAGGCTTAGCGGCTCAAAATCCTCGCGGATGACCCCCTTGCTCGGGCTTGCCTTTTTGATCTCGGCGATGATGCGCAGCGGATCCTTCTCGTCGCTTCTAAGCGCGCTTATGACGTCGCGCGGCTCGTAAGGATTGGCGCTTAGCGAGCGGCCGAGCAGATCCTCGGGCAGCCTTTCTTTGCGAAGCGCGAGATCCTCTCGAGTGCGTTTTAAAATTTCATCCAAAATCATCGCTACTGCTTTGGTGTCTGGATTTTAGAGCCGGTGGGCTCTTTCGACGTAGAATTTTGCTCTGGCATAAAATCCTGCCTCGATACGGAATTTTGTCTTGACGAGGCAGAATTCTGCGCGGCGGAATTTATAGGCGTCGCAAAATTTTCAGAAGCCGCGGAATTTGCAGACCCAGCAGAATTTTGCGAAGCGGAGTCTTTTGGCGTTAAATCACGCGTTGCAGCGGAGCTCGGACGTGCGGAATCTAACGCAGAGCTTTCGGGCGCCGTAGATTTTATGGAATTAGGCGAAGGAGTTTTTATTGCCGGGCTTTGCGGCGCCTGATCTTTCGGCGCGGAGCCTTTTATCGTAGTGGGATTTTGCGATATAGAATTCTGCGGCGCTACGCCTGTGCCCGCGGCGCACGCATCGATCGCCTCCAAATGCTCTTTGCCTTCGGGGGAATTAAAAAATTCTGCGTCTTTGATCTTAGCCATTTCATTTTTAGCCTTGTCGCACTCGCCAAGCTTGTAGTATCCCCAAGCAAGCGAGTCCAGATAATACGGCGAGTCGGGGTCTTTTTGCAGGGCGCGGCGGACGAGCTCGATGCCCTTGCGAACGTCCAAATCGTGATCTATTAAGATGTAGCCGTAGTAGTTTAGATGCACGGGGTCTTTAAGCTGCGGCGCGATATTTTCAAATTTTGCCACTACGCTAGATAGGGTTTTGGCGTCCACATTTTTGCCCGCACTTTCATATTCGTAGATCGCCTCGATCGCCAAAAAGTCGTAATTTTTGGTCTTCATAAACTCATCGCGTGCCATTTTAATCGCGGTTTTATAGTCTTTCTTATGCGCGTAGGCATCGATTAGAAGCTCGCGCTTGTAGTCGTATTTTTTCAAAAGCTCGATTATTTTATCAAAGTCGTTTGAGTAGTAATAAATCGCTATCATATCGTCCAAGAATTTATTATCCCCTTTGGCTTCATACAGCGCTTCATCGATCTTAGCGACATCCAAATAGCGCTTATTCGCGCGATACACATCAGCTAGCAGCTCGCACGCCATACCCTGGGCGCAGCCGTAGATGCGCCTATGCGTTTCGATGATGCGGATCGCTCCATCTGAATCATCGAGTTTATTTAGCAACACGTCGCATAATCTGATGAGATTTTCGTCGGTTTTGTCTAGCTCATAGGCTTTTTCGAAATAGGTTTTGGCTAAAGTAAAATTCTCCATCGCATAATATGTCGCTGCTAAGATCGCGTAACTACGCGAAACGGGATCTACGGTGACTAGCTTAAGAGCAGCAGTATTGGCATTTAGATTATCTTTAATGCCTAAGTAGTAGCCGATTTTTACTCGCAGATACTCAGAGTCTGAGCTTAGGCTCTTTTCGCCGAGCTTTAAATAGCGCGCCGTATTTTTACGATCTTTGATCGCAAAAGCAGTCTTTAGCGCCTCTAACAAATAAACGGACGAGCCCGTTTTATTGTATGCCTTTTCGTATAAAAACATCGATGCGACGGGATCTTTATGCAGTAGCTCCAAAGCTGTAAGCAAATCGAAATTTAACTCGGCGTCCTCTTGCGCTCGCATCGCGTGATTTAGCTTTTCTTTGGTTATACTTTTAGCGCTTACACCGCGATTTATCAAGCTCTTTTTAATTGCATCTTTTGCACCGTTTTTTGTGCCAATGCTGGAATTCTTATCAGACGCCTTTTTATCCGTAACGGACTGCTTCGCCGCTGCAGCATTCGTCCCACTTTCCGCACTTAGATACTGCGGCGCTAAAATCATCGCCGCGATTAAAATTCCGCTTAAAACCTTACCCCGATACATTCTTCCTCCAATTCTTTAGTATGCGTTTTAAAATATTCCCAAAACGGAAAGCTGCGGCACTGCTTCGGGCGCAGCTCGTAAATCCCGCAGTTGCGCTGCGCCTCGTCAAAAAATACGCACGCTAAGCCGCCTTCAAAGGGCTTTTCTTTTACGCTAAATTTAGCGCCTATTTTTTGTAAATAAATTTCTTTAATCCTTGCGGGCGAAATTTTAAATTTTACCGCCAGCGCCGCAATCTCGCTCTCATCTATCCAGATGTAGCCGCTCTCTCCCGTGCAGCACTTGCCGCCGCAGCGCTCACACGCGCTCGCATCAAAGCTAAAGCCAAACTCACTCATAATCCACGCTCGTTAAATCCGCGCTTTTGTAGATCGCGTGGGCTTGTGCGGTGCGCCTTCCGTGCGCGCTAGCATAGATTGGAAGGGCGATCTCACAGGGCGAGCGCGAGTTCTTACGAGCCTGCAAAAGCGCGAGCTTAGCGGGCTTTGAAATGTCAGGATAGACAAAACCAAGCCTCGTCAAATTTAGCCTAAACTCGCCCAAAAGCTCGCAAATTTTAGCTAGCTTACCCGCCTCGTAGCAAAAAATAAGTGTGCCGCCAGGCTTAAGATGAGCATTCGCAGATCGCACGAAATCCCGTAGACTAAGGCTTGCTGCGCTCTTACTAAGCGCCATATGAGGCTCTTTGCTAAGCGAAATGCGCTCGCGATAAAAGGGCGGATTTGAGACGATAAAGTCAAAACGCTTCTCGCTTTTAAATTCCGCAAAATCCGCGTGCAAAATCTCGGCAGACAGATCGTTTTGCAAAGAATTTAGCCTTAAGATTTCTAAATTTCGCTCTTGAATTTCTAGCAAGCTTAGATTGATGCTCTCAAAATCGCGTTTTAGCAAAAGCCCTAAAATTCCACATCCTGCGCCCACATCCAGCACGTCGCCGTATATCGCTCGCGGATTTAGAGCGCTTTTTAAACTACGCTCATCGAAAACTGCAAACCCGCCGTCACGCAAGCACTCTGCAGCAAAATCCTCGCGCACCTTGACGTCTTCAAATTTGCTCGCGAAATCTTTATCGTGCGTCTTTTGAGATTCTAAAGACTGCGCGATTTGCTCGTCACAAAATTTAAAATTTTCACCGCTTGCGATATCAGGCTTTAAAGCATGCCAGGCTTCGTCGTTTTGAAAATCGGAATTTTTACAGCGCTCGCTTTGAAATTTCTCCTGAAATTCCGCTTGAAATTTCATTTTAAATTCCGCCTTAAGTTCAGCGCAGCCCTTACTTCCAAAATCGCGATCATTCTCCGCGCTATGGTTAGCGGTATGCGACTCTTCTTCGCTAAAAGCGCAATCCTCGGCGCAAAATTCCGCTTCGCCGCCTGCGAAATCCGAAGCGCAAAACTGCGCATTAAAGCCCCCATCTGTCGCGTCTTTAAATTCCGCGCCACAGCCCAGCGCCCAAGAGCCATTTTGCGATGCTGCGTCAGCTTTACGCACGCCTGAGCTTCTTATAAAATTCCACAAAAAAATCGTATCGCTAGTGTAGCGATAACCCTTTTTTGGCTGATAAAGCCTCATCTGCGGATATTTTTGATGATGGTATGAGCGTGATTTATCGCCACTACGATCGATCCGCCGCTTCTGCTGATGAGATCTCCGCCGACGTAAAGCCCACTAGTGGCGGTCTGGAGATTTTCATCCACGATCGGCACGCCGTTTTCATCGTAAGCGATGCCGCATTTTTTAAGAAAATCAATCGGGCTCGTGCCGCCGATCGCGTATATCACGCGGTCAAACACGAGCTCGGTGCCATTATCAAATTTTACCAGCACCTTGCCGTTTTCATTCTCAAGAGCCTCTATATCGATGCCTAAGCGCAAGATGATGTTGCCGTATTTGGTCTCGCGCATTACGTCGCTTTCGTTCGTCTCGTTTAGGCGGGTAAATTTAGCCTTGCGATAGCAAAGCGTCACGACATTGGTCTTGCATAGCGCTATAGCGTATTCTGCAGCTGAGTTACCGCCTCCGACGACTAGAATTTTTTCATTGATCGTGCATTTATCAAGATTGAAATTTACGCGTTGCGTGATCGAAGGTGGAATTTTATAAGCGGGCTTATTAGGCTTGCCCATCCTACCAATTGCGACGATGACGTTGCGCGCGCGGTATCCAGCCGAGCTAGTCGTGATATAAAACTCATCTGCGTGCTTTTCGATCTTTTCGACCTCACTTTTGAAATTCGTATCGATTTCGTCGCTATCTAAGAGCTCGTCGAAATAATTTAGCACGCTCTCTTTTGTGCCGGTTTCAAACGAAATAGATCCGCGCGTCTCGCTGTCAAAGCCCTTATATTCTTTATCGACGCGCTTTTTATCTTTGTAAAACTGCCTAATCGTTTGAGAGTGGTTGTCGCCTTTTTCAAGCAGAAGCACATGCGCAAGCCCGTTTCTTTTGGCTTCTACTACGGAAGCGATGCCGCAAGGACCGCCACCGATCACCGCCAAGTCGTAAACGTCTATCATAAATTTCCTTTAATCTTTTAAATTTCATATGAAATTATAGTAAAAATTCCATTAAAATCAGTGGAATTTCCTAGCAATTTCGCAGCTTAAATTTAAAATTTTAATGCTTTAAGATGTTTGCTTGGCTAAATTTGAAAAGACATAATTTTCTCCGTTTAAATTTTAAATTTCAAGGCTCCAATCCGTTTATAAAAGCTCATGCGACAGAAGCGACAGAAGCGGCAGCAAGAGAGGCAGATTTTAAAATTTTACTTCGCCAAGATGGAATTTTGCGAGCTAAGATAAAGCGGTAAGGGCGGCAAATTTTAAAATTTCACCGCCCAGGCAGAAGTTTTTAATAGAAGCTTTAAGGCTAGTTAAAATTTAGCGTATACTTTATGCTAAAGTTAAATTCCATATCTTTCTCGACCTTTGGAAAGCTACCTTTGGTGCGCTCGACCGCGCTTAACGCGCCCTCATCAAGCGAATCGACATTAGAGGAAGACGTAACGCGAAGACCCTTAACATCGCCACTTGCCGTATAGGTAAAGTGCACGCCTACGACGCCGATTTTACGCATACGTTGCGCATTTTTAGGGTAGTGCGACTGCGCGTAGCGAGAAATGATGGCGAAAATTTTCTTGCCGACATCGCTATTGCTAGGATCTCCGCGGCTTGTTATAGCGTCGCTACCGCCACCTGCACTACTGGAGCCGCCGCCCCCGCCGCTACCCAGCGAAATAGGCTTTGTCGGGTCAAATTTAGCCGTTAAATTCCTATCGCTGCTTTGAACTTTATGCTCTTTTTTCGGCTTAGGTTTTTCGACCGGTTTTGGTTTTTCTACCGGCTTTGGCTTAGGCTTTTCGACCGGTTTTGGTTTTTCGACTACAGGCTCTGGTATAGGCTCCGGTTCAGGAATCGGCTCGGGCTCCGGTATTGGCTCCGGCTCAGGCGGAGTTGGTTCCGGTTCGGGCTCGGGCTCCGGCGGAGTGGGCTCTGGCTCAGGATCCGGTTCGGACTGATCGGAAGGAGGCGGGATATTGGGCTCATCGGAGATATCGCCCTGCTTGGCCTCATCCATTATGCTATCGATGGAAAAGGCTATCATATCGGGCATGCTAGGCGGCTTCGGTGCCGACGATAAAAGAGCAAAAACACCCGCAGCGATGATGCAATGCAGCACCAAAGATACGATGAAGCCTATTGCGCTATCTTTATTCATTGCTCTTTTTCGGTCACGATCGCAAATTTTTCATGGCCCGCCTTTTTTAGGACATCCATGATAGAAATGAAAGAGGCAAATTTCGAGTCTTTATCGTTTTTTAGCACGACAAGATCGTTTTTATCGAGAGCGGCAATTTTTTTCTCAAGCTCATCCTCGCTTATTGCAATATCGTCTAGGTAAATTTTAGATTCGCTATCCACTTTAATGGTAACTTTTTTATCCTCTTGCGGGTTTTGCGAGCTTGAAGAAGATGGAAGATTTACCTTAATATGCCCCTGCGCAATGAAAGTCGAGACACTAAGCACGATCGCTAACAGCACCAGCATAATGTCAATGAACGGGACGATATTTAGCCCGTCTCGTCTAGGAATGCTCATTTATTTAACCTCATCGTAGCGGTTTAGAAGCACATCTACCTTGCGAACAAAGCCATTGTAGATGATAAGCGTAGGCACGGCGACTACTAGACCCGTAGCCGTAGCTTTAAGGGCAAGCGAGAGACCTTGCATGATAGCCTTGGTATCGATACCGCTTGCAGTACTCATATCAAAAAATGTGATCATAATGCCGATGACAGTACCTAAAAGACCGATGTACGGAGCATTTGAATAAACAATATAAAGTGTCGTTAAATTTTTTGTCAGAGCCTCTTCATATAGCGCCTTGCTTTTGTAATCGCTAGCTTTAACCTTCGAATAAAAAAGCATCCTTTCGATAGTAAACCACACGACCAAAAAGCTCATAAATCCGAGGATCGCAAAGATAATGTAATCCACGTAATGCGCCAAAAATTCCATAATGCCCATAAATTCTCCTTAATAATTTTAAAAATTTTATAAATTTAGCAGATCCGTTTGCTAAAAAATGAGCGATTCTATCAAAAATAGATTTAATTTTTACTAAAATTTTGATGAGCGATATTTAAATTATATTTTATCATTTAGCTTTATTTAATGATAACAAAGCATTCGGAGATAAAATTGTAATGATTTTAAAATGTCTTGATAATTAATATAAAATAAAGGATTAATTTTATATTATTTGCCATTTTTTAATCTTACTTATCATTTAGGAGTTTCGTATGAAAAAATTTCATCTGGCTTTGTCTTTGTGCGCGGTTCTTTGCTTAAGCGCACAAGCAGACGAGAAATCAAGCGCTACGGACGCATCCAAAAGCAAGGATTCAAATACGCAAAGCCTGGGCGTAATCGAAGTTACTAGCGATTCTAGCACGCCTAGCACCGTGGATGATATCAAAATCAACACCCGCAACGCTACGCTCGTAAAAGACGTATTTCGCGACATTCCGGGCGTGTATGTGGGCGGCACCAACGGCATGAATCAAAAAATTTATATGCGCGGCGTGAGCGATCGCGGTCTAAATATCACGATTGACGGCGCGAAGCAAAACGGCAATACCTTTCATCACAACGCCGATTTACTAATCGATCCTGATCTTATCAAAGCCGTAGAGGTCGATGTAGGCGTGCGTTCGGTCGTGAACGGCTCGGACGCTTTGGGCGGCTCAGTTGCCTTCAGGACGGTAGACGCTTCTGACATGCTTGAGGACGGTCAGGATATCGGCGCCAAGCTCAAAGTGGGCTATACGAGCAATAACGAAGGCTATTCGCAAAGTGCGATGCTCTACGGCAAAGCGTTTGATAGCCTAGATATGCTTGCTGCGTTTAAGCACTACGGATACGGCTTCGGCGAATCGGGCAACGGCAAGCCTACGGGCGGCGACGGCACGATATAAATTATTTTGGCTCAAGATAAGCTAAGCGGATTCTCTCTTATCAATTTCAATAGTTTCTGATATAGGTTTTCCTGTGTAGTCTTAGTATTATATCTAAATTCACATTCCTTTAGATGAAGCAAGAAATTTTCTTTCTTTATCCCTTTAAATTTAGCTAGTCTATGTTTAGCATAACCCCAGAAGTTTTCTATACCGTTTATATGATTTTTATCGTTAGCAAATTAATTTTTAGAGTGCTTCGCTCTGTAGTGTGCTTTGGCTCCATAATCGACGAGTCCGTCATAAGTTTTCCAGTAATCATAATAAATAACGCTCTCGTCCAAATCGCTAAATTTGGGTAGTATGGGTATTAGCTCATTTGCAGAGCAGTTTTTAACTATCTGGGTATAGACTTTACCGTCCATGCTCATTCCAAATACCGGCTGCTTTCCGCTTGCGCCTCTGCCTCTTTTCTCCTTACTCTCTTAGATCCAAAGTAGCTTTCATCAATCTTTATCTCACCTGAAAACTTAGATATTTTTAACTTCGTTACGCTCGTTACTTTTCAAGGACATAGTTCTTATCGTAACTTTACTGCTCCTTTACATGAGTTCAAGTTAAAGATAGCCTAATGAAAAGCAGTAAAAGTATAAAATTTATTTTGCAAGCAAAATCCTCAAAACGATCAAATTTTTAGATGCTTTTATTGCGTTAAAATTTCTTATTGAATGCTCGCAATTATAAGCATATTTTGTCAGTTTTAAAATATAAAAGCTCATTTTATAGTATAATTTTCTCAAAAATACAAAAGGCCATTCATGCTTAAATATTTAGAGCTAGGCGTTTACGGCACGGATTTAAAGCCCTCGCATCCTTTTATTGGCTCGGCGATCAGGGGCACTTTCGGATACGCTCTTAGAAAGGCGAGTTGTCCTTTCGTAAGTGCAAACTGCGAGAAATGTGACATCTCCGGCGAATGTGTATATAGAGAATTTTTCGGAAATGTATCGGATACGCCAAATTTTAGGCTTTTAAGAGTGGCTTTTATCGTATCGCTTAGCAAAAGCTCAAAAAAATACGAAGGAAAGATCTTGAAGGAATACGAAACGTATTTCAATAAAATACAAAATGCTATGAGCTTGCCCTCCAAGCCGACGCGAATAGCGCTATTAAAAGCTTCTCCGAAAGTGGCTATATATTTTAAGGAGGGTATGAAGCTGTTTTTCCCAACTCAAAAATTTAAAAAGAAGCTTGAAGATGGCAGCATTATTTTTAGCATAGATTTTACTCAGGATATGGAGATATTGCCATTTATAAAAAAGTGGCTTCCGGATATCGAAATTTTAGAGCCAAAAGATCTAAGAGAAACCTTTAAAGAGCAATTAAAAGCGGCTCTTGATATATTAAGTGAGTAGAAAAGACACGCATTGTCACGCTAATAGCGAAACGAAATTTACTCCGAGTCTATTCACGCGCTACGAAGCGGTAAAATTTTAGAGGGTTTGATGAAATTTAGGACGTCGCCGCAATCTCATATAAAGATCGTGTGCCGTAAGCGGCAGTGGCAAGATCATAATGCTATACAGAGCGGATTTGCACGAGCATAAATTTATAGGCGAGTGATAAAATATAATTAAAATTTAACGCGAAATCTCATAAAAATTTCATTCGATAGATTTTTGCAAATAACGTGCCTGTAGTATTGTCTTGGACGAAAGCGGAGCCGAAAAGCTTCTAGGCGCAGGTGATATGCTAGTAAAACTAAGTGGTTCGCAGCCGCAGCATATATTTGCACCGTATTTAAGCAAAGGCGATATTAAACGGCTTTTAGAGCTAAAATAGATCGCTGATTTTGTCACAATATGCTAGGATAAAATAGCTAAAAGCCCTAAATCCTATATCGCAAAATTTATGTCGCTGCAAGAATTCTATAAATTCCATGGTTTAAATGCGCCGCGGAATTTCAGGCGGAATTTTGTTGCAGCGGTTACGGCGTAGTAGCGCGTAAATTTAAAGCTAAAACCTAAAATTTTGCAGCGATCTATACCTTAAGTCGGGCTTTAAATTTAATCCTGCCAGATATTTTCGTTTAATTTTAAACTTTTTACTATGGATAGAAAGAATAGAAGCTCGTGCTTGATAGACGCGGCGGGATCAAAGCCAAATACGCTGCGATCTACGCTAGGCTCGAAGCTATCGTGTCCCGTGCGGATGAAAATA
>ERZ773083.1432-NODE-1432-length-16275-cov-8.609926_pt1 | contig 16275 bp, 11 predicted proteins | sample MGYA00511465_ERZ773083 | MGnify/ENA primary metagenome ERZ773083 (study PRJEB29015, sample SAMEA2738001) | human oral metagenome | biome: human oral; feature: human-associated habitat; material: dental | place: China | collected 2060 ... | reverse complement strand
AATTGCGAGGTCAAACTTCTCGCGGAGGCGGCGCTGCCCCGCAGCACCGCATTGCTCTGCTCGCCCACAAACCCCACCTAACCCCCGACGACGCTTTATAAGGGGCGGACTGCATCCGCGCTAAATTCTATGCGCGGCAGGGCGCGGAGCGTAAATTTAAACTCGAATTTAAAATTCTAACCATTTACCGCAATTTGATATAAACTCGGCAAAATTTTCCCAAGGATCCCCGATGCAAACGCTTGATTTTCATGTCCATCTGTTAAGCAAGGAGGTGCGCTTCGATCGCCCTTACGACAGGCTCGCGCTGCGCCTTTTCGGCAGGCGCTTCGGCATAGACGTATCGCGCGCGATCAAAGAGCCATACGAGGCCTATGTGGACGCTCTGCTCGGCGGGCTTAGAGCTTCGAAATATGTTAAAAAGGCGGTGCTTTTCGGCGTGGATGCTAAATTTAGCGACGCGGGCGAGCTAATCCATCGCGATAAGACCGTCTGTGCGGACAACGACAGCGTGTTTGAAATTTATCAAAAAAACCCAGGTCTCATCGTGCCGTTTTTTAGCATCAATCCGAAGCGAGCGGACGCGCTAGATGAGATCGATCGCTGCTTCGAGCTCGGATTTAAGGGAGCGAAATTTTTACAAAATTATTGGGATCTGGATACGAGGCTGCCTCGCTACGTGCCGTATTTTGAAAAGCTCGCCAAGCTCGGCTTGCCGCTGGTGATCCACGTCGGCAACGAAAGCTCGGTGCCGAGCACGCGCCGCTGCGAGGCGCTGGAGATGATCTATGCGCCGCTTGAGTTGGGCGTCACGACGGTGTGTGCGCACATGGCGATTAACTACGAATATTCGCATATTTTTCGTGCGCTCTCGCGCCGCCCGCGAAATTTCGGACACGATTATTTCGCGCTTTTAGCGCTTCTGCGCACACACAAGAACCTCTACGCCGATGTTTCGGCGCTGATGACGCCGGTGCGCGCGAAAGCCCTGCCACATCTGGCGAGCCAAACGGACGTGCACTCGCGCCTGTTTTACGCTTCAGACTTTCCGGTGCCGTATTCTGCGATATACAACACCTACGATCTGCGCCTGTCGCAGCGTATCGCGCTGCATAAAGAGCCCAACCCTTTCGATCGCAACGCGCGCGGGCTGCTCGCGTATTTCGGCGAGGAGAGCGAGCTGTGGAGCAATTACAAAAAAATTCTGCCCTTTGCATAGACGGTGAAATTCGGTGAAATTTAAGAGGCGGGCGTGAATTTTATAAAATATTTTTTCTCGGAAATTTTTAGATTATTTAAGCTTCTCGTAAGCGCCACGCTTGTGCTAGCTGCGGGGTTTTTAATCTACAAACTATTCTTTTCGGAGCCGGTTTAGCGGAAAATTACGAGCAAAATCGCGTTCAAATTTTAGCCCTGCGCGATTTTGCGCGCGAGATAAGCCCGAAGGAGTTTCTTTTGACGTTCGTTTTGATGGCGACGAGGTCTCAAGTATGAGAGCCGTGAATAAAGACAAAAACCAAAGTGCGAGTTTTTAGACGAACGAGCGCGCTGTTTTAAAAATCCTAGGCTGGGATTTTTGGGACTTTTAATGAACTTAAAGCCAAAGCAAAAAGCGCAAATGCCCAGGGCATAAGCATCTGGGAAGGCGAGGGTAAAACCGCTATTTATTACAAAGACGGGTTTGTCTCGGAATTTTACGAGATTTTCGAGGGTTCTGCGAGCGAGGCGGTGAAAAAAGACTACGAGATCGGCTGTGATGATAGATTTGCCGCAGACGGCATGGTGATGGCGCGCGACGGAGGCGCTACGACGGGCTTTATATGCGTGGATCGTGACGGCTACGGCATCAAACGCAGGTAAATTTTACAGCGGTTTTGCATGAAATTTTAGCGGGAATTTTTGTAAAAATTTTTACCGTTGCTGCAGAGATTTTGCAAGAATTTTTGCTGTTATTGCGGATATTTTAGGGTTGTTAAGAATACTTTGTCGCGCCTGTTTTGTTGCGCCCGCCGTTTAACCGCCCGCCCGACGCTAAATTAAAATTTAAACCGAGCAGCACGTATCGTAGTATCAAAGCACTCTTTGACGCAGCGCAAATCTTGAAATTTCAGTGATTTAATTTAGCTAGCAGTTACACTAAATGAAACGGCGAAATCATACGCGGCGGTGAGTTGCTGTTTAAATTTAGCTTGCAGGCACGTTAAATCCTAGCCGCGACATGATTTGCTTTAAATTTTACAACGACAGCTCGTTTTAAATTTTAAACCATTAGTGCAACCTGCAAAAATTTAGCGGTGCCCGCCTAAAATTTGCATTGTACCGCGCCGCCTGTGCCGCACCGGCGCCGCGTCGTGTGATTTACGTTCAAACGAATCGCACTTATCAAAGCCGCTAAAATACCAACTACGCGCTGTCCTATTCGCGCTGCATCGCGATACACCATTCTTGTCGCACCGCTCACGCTGTAAAATTTCAACGCAGGTTTGTTTTAAATTTCATTGCATCGCACAAAAAACCTTTGCGCGAGAAATTTCAACGATAGCTCACTTTAAATTTACGCTTCGTGCCGCTTCTCGGCTCGTTTGTTTCAATCTCTCGCTACTCCTATTCTGTCGCGCCTGTCGCTTGACAGCCGTCCCGTTAAATTTTAAATTTCCACGAATTTTAAGAATTTACGAGGCTTAAAAATGCCTTTGAAATTCTTGCGATCTCATCTTGCATATGCCCGCCCGGATTTTGCTCAAACTCCGCTTTTGCGCCCGCACTGCGGCATTTTGCGATAAAATTTCGCGCCGTCTCGCCGCAGAGTGCTCCGCGCGGATTTTTCGGGTTCATCTCAGCCTCGCCCAAGGACGCGTAGACGTATGCCAACCCCCTTTGCGGCGAGTGTGCGGCGACGAAGGCGTCAAATCCGCCGAACCAAAACGACGCCGAGACGCAGGCGATCTTTTGAAATTTATCGCTCGCAAACGCCGCATACGCGCTAAAAAGTCCAGCCAGCGAGTATCCCGCGCACGCTCGCCACGAAGGCTTTCCCGCGCCGAATACGTGCCGCTCGATACGCGGGATCAACTCGTTCGTAAATTTTTCCAAGTGCGCCGCGCCGCCGCCTGCGAAATCGCGCACCCCCTTAAACGGCGATTTTGCCGCCCACGGGCTAAGCTTATCGCCCCACTGCGCCTCGTTTAGATAGATCGCCGCAAGCACGAAATCCGCGCCGCTTTGTCGCGAGACGAACTCGTAAATTTCGCCCGTGCTAGCCGCGCTAAAATCCAAGGCGTGCAAGTAGATGATCGGCACGGCACCCAAGCGGGGCGGGGCGGTTTGTGCGGACGCGGTGAGTACTGTATTCTGCATCGATGACGCGGGCGAAATCGAGTCGGTAGTTGCCGTAAATTTTGGTGTAGTATCTAGTGTGGACGACGCGGCGGGTTGAATGGCTTGTGCTTTAGGCGCGGCTAGAGAGGAGGGCGAAGCGGGCGCGATGAGCGTAACGAGCGGTGTGTTCGGTGCTGCAAACGCGGGAGGCTCAGATGAAGCAGCCTGCGCAGACAGACCGAACGAAACGGCGGGTGGATCATCCTGTGCGAATATGGGAGGCGTGCCAAGCTCGAATGAGACAATATGAGCGGATGCAGAGGTATCGGGCGGGGTATCCGGCGTGGATCTGAGAGGCTGCGCACGCGTGGCTGACGCAAAAGACGGCGCGTGCGGGGCGAAAATTTCTACGCGCAGGCCGTTAAATTCCAAACTTTGCATCGCTAAAGCCTTAAAAGTTATTAAAATTTAATAGAATTTTGTGTAAAATCACCGAATTTAACACTAGAGGAACTTAAAATTGGCTTTGATCGAGCTTATCGATGTTACGAAAAAATTCGGCTCTCACGTCGTTTTAGACGGCGTAAATTTCGCACTGGACGCCAATGAGCGCGTTGCCGTGATCGGCAAAAACGGCGGCGGCAAATCCACGTTGATGAAGATAATTGCGGGTCTGTGCGAGATCGACGAGGGGCGTGTGATCACTCAAAACGGGCTAAATATCCAGATGCTCGCTCAAACGCCGAAATTTGAAGACAATCTCTCGGTCAAAGACGCGTTGCGAAGGGAGCTAGCCGAAATTTACGCCGCCCTTAGCGAATATGACACGATCTCGAGCGAAATCGCCGCACAGCCCGAAAACAAGGAACTTTTAGCGCGCCAAGACGAATTGATTAAATTTATCGAGGCCAAGGACGGCTGGCAGATCGACAATAAGATCGAGCAGGTACTGCAAAATTTCGGGCTTAAAATTTACGAAAACCGCTCCGTCTGCACGCTTAGCGGCGGCGAAATTCGTCGCGTGGCGCTGGGCGCGCTGGTGCTTAAAAAGCCCGACGTGCTGCTGCTGGACGAGCCCACGAACCACCTCGACGTCTATATGGTGAAATTCTTAGAAGATATGCTGCTTAGCTCGAAGCAGACCATCGTTTTTATCAGCCACGATCGCTACTTCATCGACCGCTTGGCGACGCGCAGTATCGAGATCGAAGAGGGTAAAATTTCAAATTTCGACGGCGGGTATGAGAACTATCTGAGGCGCAAGCAGGAGATGCTTGCTTCGCTCGAAAAGTCCCACGAGACGCTGCTTAAACAGCTGCGCGCCGAGGAGGAGTGGCTGCACCGCGGCGTAAAAGCTCGCCTAAAGCGCAACGAAGGGCGCAAGGCGCGTATCATGCAGATGAGGCAGGATGCGAAGAAAAACCCGGGCGCGATCCGTCGCGTGCGGCTCGAGCTGGAGCGCGCGAGCAGGAGCTTTAACGGCACGGGCGGCGACAATCGCAAAAAGATGCTTTTTGAATGCACGAATATCGGTAAAATTTTAAACGGCAAGGTGCTTTTTAAGGGCTTTTCGGCACGGGTTTTGCAGGGCGAGCGCATCGGTATCGTAGGCGCCAACGGCGCGGGCAAAAGCACTCTGCTTAAAATTTTACTCGGCCGCAGTAAGATCGATGCGGGCGAGATCAAACGCGGCGAGATCAGGATCGGCTACTTCGATCAGACCCGCAGCGGCATCACGGACGATAAAAGCATAATCGAAATTTTCTGCCCCAACGGCGGCGATCACATAAGCGTCCGTGGCAGCTACATGCATGTATATGGGTATTTGAAAAATTTCTTATTTCCGAAGGAGTTTTTAGACAAGCCCGTGGGCGTGCTTAGCGGCGGTGAAAAGAACCGCCTGGCGCTTGCCAAGCTCTTTACCGAGCAGTATGATTGTCTGATCTTGGACGAGCCGACGAACGATCTTGATATCGCGACGATCAATATTTTGGAGGATTATCTGCTAAGTTTCGAAGGTGCGGTAATCATCGTAAGCCACGATCGCTATTTCATCGATAAGATCACGAATAAGCTTTGGGTTTTTGAAAAAAATGGCACGATCGATCAAATTCAAATGCCCTATTCGCAATATTTGGAGTTTGAAGACGAGATGGCGGAGATTAATCAGATCGAGGCCGACGCTGGCGCGAGCGCAGAGGAGAGCGGTCGCGAAAACAAAAAGGAGAAAACGAGCGCCGCGAAGCTTAGCTATAAGCAGAATAAAATTTTAGAGGAGTACCCCGCTAAGATCGAGGCTATCGAGGCGCGCATAAAGGAGCTAAATCACGCGCTCTCAACGCCTGAAATTTATCAAAAGCTCGGGATGCAGGGGCTTTTTGAAGAACTTGAAGAAAAAAGAGGAACGTTAAACAGTATGGAAAATGAATATTACGAAGTGCTTTCGCTCGCCGAGAGCCTAAAGTAGGCGCGATGGTTTGGTTTTTGATCTTTTTATACGCGCTTTACACGATTTATAAAATTTCGCTCGATCTGCTTGAGCTAAGCTTCATCCGCGCCAAGCTAAAAGAGCCTGCAGTGGTGCTTAGCGAGGAGGATTATCGCAAAGCGGGCGAGGTCGGCGCGGTAAATTTAAAATTTAATATATTTTCGCACTGCTTTTCTTTTGCGGTGGCGCTTATTTGGATACTTGCGGGCGCTGGCGCGTTACAGCGCGCGATATATGATCTAGCGGGCGACGGGATTTTTGCGCAGAGCTGCTTCGTAACGGCGTTTTTAATCATCGGCGGCGCGATATCGCTTCCGCTTGAGATTTACAAAACCTTCGTCAAAGACAGGCGCCTAGGCTTTTCCACGATAACGCCCGCCGTTTTCGTAAAAGATGCGCTAAAATCGCTCATACTCACGCTGGTTTTTGGCTTTGCGGTAGCCTCTGCGCTCGTTTTTTGCGTAAATAGCTTGGGCGCGCACTGGTGGGTCTGGGGCTTTTTGCTAAGCTTCGGCATAGTTTTACTGATAAATTTAATCTATCCGACCGTTATCGCGCCGCTGTTTAATAAGATGCAGCCGCTAGAGCACGGCGAGCTAAAAGAGCGCATAGAGGGGCTTTTGCAGCGCTGCGGCTTTAAAAGTAGCGGCGTTTTTACGATTGACGCTAGCAAGCGCGACAAGCGCCTAAACGCCTATTTCGGCGGCTTCGGTGCGACGAAAAAGGTCGTGCTTTTCGACACGCTCATAGAGAAGCTGAGCGAGGATGAAATTTTGGCCGTTTTAGGGCACGAGCTCGGGCATTTCAAACACGGCGATATTTTGAAAAATTTAGCGCTTAGCTTCGTGCTTTTGGGCGCGACGTTCGCGGTATTCGGAAACCTCCCCGCAGGCGTATTTAGCGCGCTAGGACTTAACGCGGACGGCGGCGCGACGCTGGTTTTTATGATTTTGTTTGCGCCGATCTTGCATGCGTTTTTTGAGCCCGTAATCTCCAAGCTTAGCCGCATGCACGAATTTAGCGCGGACCGGCATGGCGCCAGCATGCAGGATAAAAAGAGTATGATCGGCGCGCTAAAGAAGCTGGGCAGCGAAAACAAGGCGTTTCCGCTCGCTCATAAAATTTACGCTGCGGTGTATCATTCGCACCCGAGCCTGTATGAGCGCATAAGAGAGCTTGATGAGGATCGCTGAGGCGCTAAGATGGGGGCTGGAGCAGTGCGGCTCAAAATACGTCGCGCGCGAAATTTTAAAGCTTTGCGAGAGCATTAGCAGCGAAGAACTCGTGCTAAGATGCTCGGAAGAGCTCGCGCATGAAGCGGAGTTTCGCGCTAAGATCATTGAATTTAAAGACGGTCGCCCGCTTGAATACATCACGCAAAGCCGCGAGTTTATGGGCTTTAAATTTTACGTCGATGAGCGGGTGCTGATACCGCGCTGCGAGACCGAAATTTTAGTAAAAAAGGCGCTTGCTTTGGCGCATAGCTTGGGCGAGCCGCGCATTTGCGAGATCGGCACGGGCAGCGGCATAATCGCTATATGCTTAAAAAAACTCCTTCCTTCTTGCCGCATCGCGGCTAGCGACATCAGCGCGGATGCGCTTGAGGTGGCGCGCGCAAATGCCGCAAGCTTAGGCGCAGACGTCGAGTTCGTACACTGCGCTTACGCGGATGAGATCGCGGGCGAGTTTGATCTCATCGTCTCAAATCCCCCATACATCGCAAATTCCTACGCATTGGATGCGCGTGTGCTGCAAGAGCCGAAGGCGGCGCTGTTTGGCGGCGAGAGGGGGGATGAAATTTTAAAACGCATCGTGCTGATCGCCGCACGGCGCGCAAAATTTCTAGTCTGCGAGATGGGCTACGATCAAAAGCAGAGCTTGTCGGCATTTTTGCGCGAGCAGGGCTTTAGGGCGGAATTTTACAAAGATTTGGCGCAGTTTGATCGCGGATTCGTCGCGCGAAATTTAAACAGATCGTAGGCGCGCCGTGCAAAGCTCGCAACTACGCAGACTGCTTTATTACAAAGCGTTCGGCTACCGCTACGTAAGCGCTGAAATTTTAAGCGGCGGCGCGCGATTTTTCAAGGCGCTGGATACGCTAAAATCCGCTACCGCCGAGTGCAATCTCTGCGAGCTTGCCAAAACGCGCACGAGCTCTAGCGAGCAAAATTTTAAAAATTTCAAAACTCCCGCGAGCGTAAAACTTATGATCGTAGCTCTTGCGCCGGGCGTTAGCGAGGGTTTTGGCGGCGGCTTGGAGGCTGAGATTGAAGCGGCGCTAGATCAAATTTGCGCGCCCGAGCAGATCTATTTTAGCTTTCTGATAAGGTGCACAGTGCCGCAAAATAGGCGCATAAGCTCGGAAATAATTTTAAAATGCGCGCCCTATCTGACCGACGAGATCAAAATTTTAAAACCCAAAGTCGTGCTCTGCCTAGGGGAGCTCTGCTGTAAAATCGTGCTGCGAAACGGCGATCTAGCGGGCATGGACGCGCTGCACGGCTCGGTCTTTAACGAGGACGGTATCAGCTTCGTGCCGAGCTTCGATCCCGCATTCATCGCGCAAAATCCGAGCAAGGCGGAGCTTTTCAAAGAGGATTTGCAAAAGATAAAAGGGCTGCTGTGAGGCGCGTTTTGGCGCTTTCTTTGCGCGCTATTTTGATTTTGCGCGCGGCTTTGTGCGGGCGCCTAGTTTGTGGATTGTGCCTACGCGGATGAGATCGCTGGCGAATTTGATCGGCTTAAATTTTACAGGCGAGCGGGATTTTAGCGGAGTAAAACACAGACTCGATCTGCGCGAGTTTAAATTTAAAAGCGAGAAAATTTCATAAAGCGGCGGAGCGGGGCAAAATTTAACGCCATTGCAAAATTTTGATATTTCAAATTTTGTTTTCTATCTAGCTATCTCGGGTGCGTGAGGGGTTTATGTCACGACGTAGCATCAAAATTTAAACCTCAATACCGAGCGAAATTTTATGTCGTAAATTTTATCTCGCCTGCAAATTTTATTACTGCCCAAGAGCTTTGCGCATTCTTAGATTTTATGCCGAAGATCGATCTGCGCTATGTTTGTGCCGCACGCGACTAGGTAAATTTGAACCCGCGAAATAAATTTATCTCAAAGATTTGAAAAATTCTAAAATTTCGGCGCTAAATTTGATCGGTCTGCCGTCTTTTACGAAGGCAATTTTTACGTCCTGCGCGTATAAAAGCTCGTTAAAATTCGCGTTTTTAATATCTTTGATCTTGTAAATTTCTTGTCGCAAAAGGGCACTGGCGTTTTTGAGCGCGGCTAGGCTCGTGCGAATTTCAAGCGTGTCTCCGAGGCGCGCGGGGCGCAGAAATTTGGCGCAAAGCTCGCTAACTACGAAGTATGCGTCTGCGCGCGCGAAGTCCACTCCTGCCTGCATAAGCGCCTCGCTGCGCGCCCGCTCGCAAAATTTTATGTAGTTGGCGTGATACACGATGCCCTGCGCGTCGGTATCTTCGTAGTAAATTCTAATCTTCATTCCGCGCGTCTTTCGCCGCCGCGACATCTCTAGCAGCCAGGGCGGGGAGGATTTTTGCGAAAAACAGCACCGCTTGGAACACGATGATGAGCTTCATGCACCATTCGCTAGCCGCGTGGATTTGGGCAAATTCCGGCGTCATCGTCGCTTCTGCACCGATCTTTTGCGCATTTATGACGTAGTCGGTAAAGTAAAGCACGAAAAGTAGGGCAAGTATGATATTTACGAGCGTCAGCATCAGGGTCGAAAGGCGCAAGCGAAACGATTGCGATTTGTTGTTGTTGAAATTTATCATCTCAAAAACGAGGCAGATGATCGAGACCGCGATGAGGATGCCGCCGTATTTTACGAAGATCTCGCTCATTAGCTTGCCGCTTTGAAAGTGCGATAGCACGCCCTCTCCGATAATCTGCTGCGGGAAAAATACCACGGGCGCGACGAGTGCGCCGAGCGAGAGCTCGATGCCGATAAGGGCCGCGATGATGAAGATATAGATAGAAAAAATTGCGCGCATAGAAATCCTTTTAATTTTGATAAATTTTAAATCGGACGTGATTATAGCGAAATCTTATAATCGTGCGCTTAAGTGTTTTGCAAGCAGGTTTTATGCGCGAACGGGTGCGGTCGGCGGTCGCGAATTGCGGTATAATCAAATTTTAGTTTGGATGCGGTCGTTTGCGAAATTTATAAAATTTTTACGGAGGCTGGAGATGAAATTTGTGCCAGGCGCGTTAAGCATAAAATTTCATTATAAAAATTTAAAATTTTCCAAATCGTTTTTTAAAATTTCTCTTAATTATTCAGCCCCCTTTAAGCATCGCTCTTGTATAATCACAATTCTGTTTCGCACCGAGCCGAACCTGCTTCCTTAAGTCTTAAGTCCTAGTAGTTTTAGCCTTTTAGCGAACGCGTTTTTTAAAATTTAACTGTTAAAAACAAATATCTTTAGTCAATCTTTGAAATCTAAACAAGTGATCGATTGAGCCTATGGATTAAGATTTAGATCGCTGGATCGAATTTAGATTATTTTTTACATCCGTAACGAATATCTAATTAGCATCTAGCTTTAACTAAACCTATCCATAAAAACAATGTTACAAAAACATAAAGTTTTTAGATTAAAAACTTCATAATGGCATCTACCTGTATAAGTATAAAGAGTTTAAATCATAGATTAAATTTAAGACGCATAAGTAAGATCTGAGCCAAGCTTCGGTTTTTTAATGCTATCCTTAGAAATTTATGATTTGCGAAAAACTTGTTTTTCGCAAATCTTTGTAGCTTTAGGTGGATGCAGGGAGCGAAAGCTCCCGCTCGCAGTAACGGCTTTGCCGTTGCGAGAAGTATAAATATGGAGAGTTTGATCCTGGCTCAGAGTGAACGCTGGCGGCGTGCCTAATACATGCAAGTCGAACGGAATTTAAAAGAGCTTGCTCTTTTAAATTTAGTGGCGCACGGGTGAGTAATATATAGCTAATCTGCCCCTTGCTGGAGGACAACAGTTAGAAATGACTGCTAATACTCCATACTCCTTTTTACCATAAGATAAATCGGGAAAGAATTTCGGCAAGGGATGAGACTATATCGTATCAGCTAGTCGGTGGGGTAACGGCCTACCGAGGCTATGACGCGTAACTGGTCTGAGAGGATGATCAGTCACATTGGAACTGAGACACGGTCCAAACTCCTACGGGAGGCAGCAGTAGGGAATATTGCGCAATGGGGGAAACCCTGACGCAGCAACGCCGCGTGGAGGATGACACTTTTCGGAGCGTAAACTCCTTTTGTTAGGGAAGAATAATGACGGTACCTAACGAATAAGCACCGGCTAACTCCGTGCCAGCAGCCGCGGTAATACGGAGGGTGCAAGCGTTACTCGGAATCACTGGGCGTAAAGGACGCGTAGGCGGATTATCAAGTCTCTTGTGAAATCTAACGGCTCAACCGTTAAACTGCTTGGGAAACTGATAATCTAGAGTAAGGGAGAGGCAGATGGAATTCTTGGTGTAGGGGTAAAATCCGTAGATATCAAGAAGAATACCTATTGCGAAGGCGATCTGCTGGAACTTAACTGACGCTAATGCGTGAAAGCGTGGGGAGCAAACAGGATTAGATACCCTGGTAGTCCACGCCCTAAACGATGTATACCGGTTGTTGCTGTGCTAGTCACGGCAGTAATCCACCTAACGGATTAAGTATACCGCCTGGGGAGTACGGTCGCAAGATTAAAACTCAAAGGAATAGACGGGGACCCGCACAAGCGGTGGAGCATGTGGTTTAATTCGAAGATACGCGAAGAACCTTACCCGGACTTGATATCTAACAAATCATCCAGAGATGGAAGAGTGTCTGCTTGCAGAAATGTTAAGACAGGTGCTGCACGGCTGTCGTCAGCTCGTGTCGTGAGATGTTGGGTTAAGTCCCGCAACGAGCGCAACCCACGTCATTAGTTGCTAACGGTTCGGCCGAGCACTCTAATGAGACTGCCTTCGTAAGGAGGAGGAAGGTGTGGACGACGTCAAGTCATCATGGCCCTTATGTCCGGGGCGACACACGTGCTACAATGGCATATACAATAAGACGCAATATCGTAAGATGGAGCAAATCTAAAAAATATGTCCCAGTTCGGATTGGAGTCTGCAACTCGACTCCATGAAGCCGGAATCGCTAGTAATCGTAGATCAGCCATGCTACGGTGAATACGTTCCCGGGTCTTGTACTCACCGCCCGTCACACCATGGGAGTTGATTTCACTCGAAGCGGGAATGCGAAATTCGCTACCCTCCACAGTGGAATCAGCGACTGGGGTGAAGTCGTAACAAGGTAACCGTAGGAGAACCTGCGGTTGGATCACCTCCTTTCTAGAGTACAAATAGATATCCTCTCACAAGGTATCTATCATAAAGTCTTAGCGCTAACATATGTTTAGCTCTAAGCATGCTCAATCGAGCTTGTTTAGGTTTGAGAGATTGACGGACAAGATTAAAATTTTAGTCTTGTATTTTATAAGCTATTTTCCTTAATATATTGAAGTAAGAATTAATTGCTTAATACAATCTATTTTATATTGTTAAAATAGATTTGTTTAGATTTTTTTCTTAGACGAGGAAGTTTTAAGAAAATCAAGGAGCGTATTAGATATACGCGACGCCGATTTTTGCAAAAACTGACGAGGTATAAGGAAAAAAGATAAGCGAAGATGGGGAATTAGCTCAGCTGGGAGAGCGCCTGCTTTGCACGCAGGAGGTCAGCGGTTCGATCCCGCTATTCTCCACCATAAGATATTTGCGCCATATTTAATTTGATGTTAAATCTAAATAGAGAATTTTAACTCGGTTTTACTCAAGCGTATCGGTTTGTTAAATTTAGCAAATTTGATCAATCTATCATAACTTAAAATTTTCTATTTAGGTTTAGCCTAAACGTTCTTTAAAGTACCATTGTTAAAGTCACAATCAAGTTTTAATAAAACAATTTTACAGGACTTGTTAAAGCTTTGATTATTCGAAGTGATGCCAAGCCTTTAGCCTTATTATGTTATCCAAAGCTAAAAGCTAAGATCAATACACGCTTATAGAGCCTAACTTACTTTATAAGTTTGATCTCTTTCCGTCTTAATTCGAGTTAATCAAATACTATAGAATAAATTTAACGCTTCGGTTTTAAAGATAGGGCATATTTAAAAGCTCTTATCTGTAAATCAACCGCTTAGTTAGATCGGTTTTATCTTTAGCAAGGAAGTAATGCGAATTAGAATATATAAATAAATAGTCTAAGTATTTTTTACGGACCTAATCCTAAATGAGTTTCTTTTAATGGAAATTTTACAGCAACGCCGAAAGCGTTGCTGTGCTTTAGGTGGGTTGAGGGAGCGAAGCTCCCCATCGCAAAGGCCGGCTTTGCCGGTCTGCGAAGTAAAAAATATATAAAAGGTAAGCTACTAAGAGCGAACGGTGGATGCCTTGGCTAGTAGAGGCGATGAAAGACGTGCCAGGCTGCGATAAGTCTCGGGGAGCCGTCAAGGGGCTTTGATCCGGGAATTTCTGAATGGGGCAACCCAATACATAGCGATATGTGTTACCATTAATGGAGCCAACGCGGGGAACTGAAACATCTAAGTACCCGCAGGAAGAGAAATCAATAGAGATTACGCTAGTAGCGGCGAGCGAACGCGTAAGAGGGCAAACCACTAGTTTACTAGTGGGGTTGTAGGACCGCAACATAGACTAGGATCTGATAATAGAACAATCTGGAAAGGTTAGGCATAGAGGGTGATACTCCCGTATATGAAATCACATCCTTACTTAGCGGTATCCTGAGTAGGACGGGACACGTGAAATCCTGTCTGAAGCCGGGTCGACCACGATCCAACCCTAAATACTACTACTAGACCGATAGCGTACAAGTACCGTGAGGGAAAGGTGAAAAGAACGGCGGTGAGCCGAGTGAAATAGAACCTGAAACCGTTTGCTTACAATCATTCAGAGCACTATGCTATGCTCTTTAAAATTAATCCAGCTTGGCTTTTTAGCCCTTTTTTATGAAACTGCGACTGCGGCAGCCGGATCCGGCTAGCCTTGCCTTGTTTCATAAAAAATCATCTAAAAATCCTGCGCATTTGAAATTCTAAATTTTAAATCTAATAAAATTCATCATAGATAACACAAATAGAATTTTATAGTCTAAATTTAGAGATAACGATTAGCGATTAGTTTTAATGAGTATAGCAGTGTGATGGACTGCCTTTTGCATAATGAGCCTGCGAGTTGTGGTGTCTGGCGAGGTTAAGGAAACCCGGAGCCGTAGCGAAAGCGAGTCTTAATAGGGCGATTAGTCAGATGCTGCAGACCCGAAACGATGTGATCTATCCATGAGCAGGTTGAAGCCGGTGTAAGAGCCGGTGGAGGACCCAACCGACGGCCGTTGAAAAGGCTCCGGATGACTTGTGGATAGGGGTGAAAGGCCAATCAAACATCGTGATAGCTGGTTCTCTCCGAAATATATTGAGGTATAGCGTCGTGTAGTAGTTATAAGGGGTAGAGCACTGAATGGGCTAGGGCATACACCAATGTACCAAACCCTATCAAACTCCGAATACTTATAGCGTAACCACGGCAGTCAGGCGGCGAGTGATAAAATCCGTCGTCAAGAGGGAAACAACCCGGACTAACAGCTAAGGTCCCCAAATCTCATTTAAGTGGAAAACGATGTGAAGTTACTGAAACAACCAGGAGGTTGGCTTAGAAGCAGCCATCCTTTAAAGATAGCGTAATAGCTCACTGGTCTAGTGATTTTGCGCGGAAAATATAACGGGGCTAAAATGAGTACCGAAGCTTTAGACTTGCACTTAATCATTTATACTTGGCTTGGCTTTTGAGCGTCTTTAAATGAGCTCGTAAAAATAAATGCTCACGAACTATATGTTCGCTCCGCTTTATTTTTACGTCGCAACATTTAAATCCATCTCAAAAATCCTACGCCATCTTGAGTTCAAATTTGAACTAAACGTCTTAATCTAAATTTAGAAATTTCAAATTTCTTAGAATTTTAAAATTTAGCAACAAAAGCAAAAAAATAAGCCGCAAGAAAAGTATAAATCATTAAGTGCAAGTGGTAGGAGAGCGTTCCAATCAGCGTCGAAGCCGTACCGGTAAGGAGCGGTGGAGCGGTTGGAAGTGAGCATGCAGGCATGAGTAGCGATAAAATACGTGAGAATCGTATTCGCCGTAAACCCAAGGTTTCCTACGCGATGCTCGTCATCGTAGGGTTAGTCGGGTCCTAAGCAAAGTCCGAAAGGGGTATGCGATGGAAAATCGGTTAATATTCCGATACCGATATCAGTGTGCGACGGAAGGACGCTTAAAGTTAGTGGAGCTAGCGGATGGAAGTGCTAGTCTAAGGAAGTAGGTTGAGTTATAGGCAAATCCGTAACTCTTTATCCGAGATCTGAAAGGCTTCTGACGCTCTTCGGAGTAGATGAAGAATCCATGATACTATCGAGCCGAGAAAAGTTTCTAAGTTTAGCTGATATCGCCCGTACCGTAAACCGACACAGGTGGGTGGGATGAGTATTCTAAGGCGCGTGGAAGAACTCTCTTTAAGGAACTCTGCAAAATAGCACCGTATCTTCGGTATAAGGTGTGCCTAGCTTCGTTAAGAATTTACTTCGTAAGCGAAGAAGGTTACAACAAAGAGTCCCTCCCGACTGTTTACCATAAACACAGCACTCTGCTAACTCGTAAGAGGATGTATAGGGTGTGACGCCTGCCCGGTGCTCGAAGGTTAATTGATGATGTTAGCTTACGCAAAGCATCTGATCGAAGCCCGAGTAAACGGCGGCCGTAACTATAACGGTCCTAAGGTAGCGAAATTCCTTGTCGGTTAAATACCGACCTGCATGAATGGCGTAACGAGATGGGAGCTGTCTCAAAGAGGGATCCAGTGAAATTGTAGTGGAGGTGAAAATTCCTCCTACCCGCGGCAAGACGGAGAGACCCCGTGGACCTTTACTATAGCTTGACACTGCTACTTGGATAAAGATGCGCAGGATAGGTGGGAGGCTTCGATTCGTAGATCTCGGTTTACGATGAGCCATTGTTGAGATACCACTCTTCTTTATTCGGGTAGCTAACTAGCCTAAGTTATCCTTAGGTAGGACAATGTCTGGTGGGTAGTTTGACTGGGGCGGTCGCCTCCCAAAATGTAACGGAGGCTTACAAAGGTTGGCTCAAAGCGGTTGGAAATCGCTTGCAGAGTATAAAGGCAAAAGCCAGCTTAACTGCGAGACATACACGTCGAGCAGAGACGAAAGTCGGTCTTAGTGATCCGGTGGTTCTGTGTGGAAGGGCCATCGCTCAAAGGATAAAAGGTACCCCGGGGATAACAGGCTGATCTCCCCCAAGAGCTCACATCGACGGGGAGGTTTGGCACCTCGATGTCGGCTCATCGCATCCTGGGGCT
>ERZ773083.1430-NODE-1430-length-16284-cov-10.159406_pt1 | contig 16284 bp, 16 predicted proteins | sample MGYA00511465_ERZ773083 | MGnify/ENA primary metagenome ERZ773083 (study PRJEB29015, sample SAMEA2738001) | human oral metagenome | biome: human oral; feature: human-associated habitat; material: dental | place: China | collected 2060 ... | reverse complement strand
GCAGCATCCCTAGACTTGCGAACAATAATTCTTTCCCCTTAGCTTTTTTTATAGCCACCTTAATTAAAAATGCATAAACAAGAAGATTACATAACCGACCTAAAATAATTGAGGATAGAACACTCAATCCTAAAATCTTAGAAATTATCAAACCCAATACTTGAGGTAGATAAGGGATAAACGATGAAGCATTCGTTGCTAAAAATTTAGGATAATGCGCAGTCTTTGAAGAAGTTTTAACCTTATCTAAATCTGAATGTATCAATGGTTTTTTAAATACTTTTTCAGCTTCTATGACATCCTTAGAAACTCTAAACTCTGAAGATTTTTGGGGTAGGTAGAGATGTACCTCTGATATATATAAAGCTCTTGAATAATGGGCTGTTTCATCGGGGGCATCTAAAACAGGAATTAAAATAACAAAAAGACTTCCTGAAAAAAGAATGCTCAAAAATACCTTATTATATAATTTTCCAGGTAAACAAATAGTTATACTAAAAACTAAGCCGGTTATAAGCAATAAAGTTCTTGGAACGGTAGTCGTTGAGCCACCTAAATAGAAATAAGTAAGTAATAACAACACCCATAATCCAACTAAATATTTCCATCGTTTTGTTATATTCAATGCAAAAGAATAAAACCAGTCTTTTGCATTGAATATAAATGACCAATTAATAGACTTCTCCATCACAATGACTTATTTCTCCAATCTTCTTTTGTTTTTATATAGAGTATTAGTTTTTCCTAACTAGCAATAACAATCCAAACCATTCATTCTTCAACACTTTTAAAAACAGTGGGACAATGTAGGCTAATTTAGAGTGAATGTTCACTTTTTGTACACCTTGTTTTATATATTTATTCTTCTCCCAGTTTTTTCCAAAATACTTTTCCATAAAGAGAATGATATCTTTGAAATCTTGCTTTTTCACTGCCGGATATTTTAATAATCTGTAGGTATGACCAATGCATAGATGCTCCAAGGCTAAATATTGCAATTCTTTTTTATATTTATCAAAATCATCACCAAATAAAGTAAATAAATATTTCAACGCATCATAGATATCAAAAATATTTGACTTGCTTGAATTCATGATTGAGCCTGGAGTATTAATGACATAATTAATTAGTGGTTTTTTTATATATGCAATATCAGTTGATTTTGACGTTAAGTATGGCATTACTGCCAAATCTTCATATAATTTTCCTTTCGGAAACTGTATCCCATTATACAAGCTTGTTTTACAAATTTTAGACCAAGCAGCATGCTTTACGACCATGTAATCCTCTTTTTTTCTATATTTCTCAGAGTAAGGATGAACTTTTAAAACATTGATAAATTTTCCTTGAAAATCTACTAAATTAATATCAAAAAATATTATATCCGCCCCTTGTTCTTTAACCTTTAAAAATTCTGTAATAAATGATTCTTCCCAAAAATCATCTGAATCGAGTGAAACAGTATACAAACTATCTTCAATGTGAGCAAGACCAAAATTACGAACATCTGCAAGTCCTCCATTTTCCTTTGAAAACAATTCGATAAATGGATATTTTGCAGCATACTCCTTAATAATTTCTTCCGAACGATCAGTACTCCCATCATTGATACAAATAACGCGTAAAGAGCAATCTTTTAAATTATCTTGATGAACAATACTATCTAAGCATCTTCTTAAATATTTTTCTGTATTATAAACAGGAATAATGACAGTTAAATCATACTTCATTCTTTTTTCCTTTTCTTCTCCCAACTACCATATAAATAGCAAAAATACCAGCTAAATAAGCAATCATAACAATCAAAAAACTGAGTGCTGCACCTAACATATGATAACGATAAATAAATGGTTCTGTTATGAATTTAGTGATAACTAATAAAACAATATATAAGCCTACTAATAAGTGTTGTTTTCGAATAATGGTTAGAATATTTTCAAAAATAATGGCTAAAGCATATAAAACTCCTGCAAAGATTAAAATTGTAAAAGGAAGGGTGTATTGTGATAATGTAACTCCAAATACCAAACTAAGAATTGGAGTACCTATGAAATAAGCCACTATCGTAACAGTTACCCCCCCTATAAGTAAATAGAATAAAAGTTTTTTCACAATTAGAGAAAATTCCTTATATTTTTCTCGATTCCACAAAATAGCCATTTGGGTTATTAAGGGTCTCACCATTAAAATAATGAGACTCATAAAAAAAACAGGCATAAAAAGAATATTAAAATCACGTTGCATCCCTGTCGACAAAACTTCTTGATTTAACCCTTTTTCAATAATGATTTTAGGTTCATTAAAAATATACAATAAAATAAAACCATTTACAAATAATGGCCAACAAGCCAAAAAAATATCTTTTATATCTTTTTTGTAATTACAAGAGAAGATCTCTCTCCAATGAATCGTTTCAAAATACTTAAGAAAACTAATTTCATAAAAAACAATAACCAAACCATTCCAAAAAACGAGAGAAAATAAACCTACAATCACAGATTTGGATGCCAAAAGGCTAAGAAATAAAATAATTACACTAGTGGAATAGCGGTAAAACATTGTTTTTCCAGCAATATCCATACGCTCTCTTTGCTGAAATAAACCTTGAAACAAATCAGATACTGCATCCCACATACGATAAAGAACCATTAAAAATGTCAAGAAAATCGTTTCAAAAGAATAATGACCTTCACTTACAATATATAAATAAGGGTATAACGTGATTAACATTACTAGAATTGTTATCATCCTAGTTTGAAAATATCCTATAAAAGAATGCTTTTGATTCACATCCGTCCCTTGATAATTTCTTACTTGAAACAATCCAATAACAATCCAAAGAGTACCAATAGAGTTAGCCAAACTAAACTGATCAGCTACTTTCGCAGAAGTTAATCTTGTTACAATCAGTAGATAAAGAACTGAAACTCCTGACGCTGCTAAATTTCCTAATAAGTTCCAAAAATAAATCTCTTTAGCAGAAGGATTAGTTTTTATTTTCATCTTTATCCCTCAATGCTATTGTTTGGACTAAGTTTTTAAATTTCGTATCTAGTTTTGATAATTTAAGAGTAAGTTGAAATTGATTGATGAGCAATAAAAAAATGACAAATAAAAAGATAAAATTGACTGCTGATACAATTCCTAATGCACTTGCAATTGCTTCTGCTAAACTCGGAAAAATACTAAATACCAATAAAATTAAAGAGAAGAACATCCAAAAAATAGCATCATTAATTTGAACTTGTGATTTGCGAATACTACGTAAAATAAAGACACAAGTCATAATAGAGACAAAAATTAATACAATCTGAAACCAAATAGTCATTTAATGTTTACCCTCTCTTTCTGAAATTTTGAATAATCAAGATAGACACAAACATATGCGTCATATATTGAATAGAACGAGAAAGCGTCAAATAACTTTCACCAGCTTGTCGTTCTTCCATTTGAACTTGAGCTTCTGCTACTTTTACACCATGACGAATTAGGTATGAAACTGTATCGGGTTCTGGTCCATAATTGATATTGAGTGCAAATTCTTTGATAAGTCCTTCAGAAAACATCCGCATACCAGAAGTAGGATCGTTGATTGTTTTTCCTGTAGTTAATTTAATAGCTGCACTAATGAGAATATTTCCCATCATCCGCAGAGACGTTTCTCGCTTTTTCGTCACAAAACGAGATCCGATAACCACTTCATAACCTTCGTCCATTTTTTCTTCCAAGCCTGAGATGTATTCAGGCAAATGTTGACCATCCGCATCAAACTGTACTGCTTTTTTATACCCTTGCTCATGAGCGTATCTAAGTCCTGTCTGAAAAGCTCCTGCCAAACCTAAATTAACTGGTAAATCAACAATATTATAACCATTATTATGGCAAATAGCTGATGTTTTATCCTTTGATCCATCGTTGATAATCACATAATCATATTGCGAATAATTCGTGATAATATTTTTTACAACATTTTCAATAGTGCCTTCTTCATTGTAGGCAGGGATAATAATCAATAAATCCGAAGATTTCACTTAATCTCATTCTCCTTCAAAATTATATAACCATATTATACTACATCTACGCTCCATTTTCTACTATTTCCATAAAAGAAGCAAAAAATCCTCAATGGGATAGATTTAAATACTTTTATTTTATACCAATGATTCAGTATTGGAGAAAGAATGTTATAATCACTAAATTTTAGTTGAATATTTTAACACATTTTTCACAGCCTTATTTTATTTAACGATGATATTTACCAATGCACTTCACGTACTTGGAGGTATTTTCCTATGCTATGAAACGTTTAATGATTCTCATTTAGAGAATCATTAAACGTAAGGTTATTAAATTCTAATACAAAAGCCTAAAACTGTGAGTATTTAAGACGCTATAATTTCTGGAGACTATAGCAAAATAGATGAGGAAGCTAACCATAGATTATGTTTCAGTAGTTTCCGATTTATATATTCAGCAACCACACTTGTCAAAGGCTGTCAAATGTCCAGTTTTTTCAGAATTTCATCAATATCATCTTTCTTTGGATTCATTTTAGAGACTAGCTCACTTTGTATTATCTCTGTATCTTTATAAAACTTTTTATTCTTACTCTCTTTCTCTAAAAAGCTATCATAATCCCCTGAAAGTTTGGCGTAGTTTAAAAATCTTTTTCTAGCTTGAGCAACAGTTAGCTGGTACAATTTCTCTGCTTCTTCTCTATTTACAATTTGAAGTGCTGAAAAACGCTCTTGCTTTAGCATGAATGAAATCATATTTTCAAACTTAGGTATAGAAAAAATGAAAAATGCTACCCAAGTATTTGAAATTTTAGGAGAGAATAATCTAAAAGCTCAATATACTGAACATTATTCTAAAAATGTGAAGAAAATTTAAATCCTTTCTTACAATGAGTTTTTAACCATACCAAAATCTTTGTAGTCTTATTGAAAATTAGTTAGAAATATCTCAAAAATTGATTGGTATTTATATCCCTATCACTCGTCTATAGAAATAGGTTCTATCATTTCTGTATTGGGTAAAACTACTGTAGGAATTATGTAGTCTATTTTGTTGTAGAAAAAAGTCCCATAAAACCTATAATGAAAAGTTACGAAACCATCATTAGAAGGGCTCTTATGGAACAGTTAAATTTTATCACCAACTTACAATTAAAGATCAGAATATCACTATTTTGGATTGTGTAGATGCTGGAACACACAAGGAAGTTATCGTTAGGTTTGATTATCCTGCACCTACAAGTATAACTCTTGATATATTCATGACCCACAGTAACTGCCTTCAAATTCTGTAAAGCCAAGCTGCATCATGCAAATTTTTACAGTCCATTGGGACACTTGAAAAAATTGAGCGAAATCGTCAATCACCCGTTCAAACATGGTGATTCTTTCATCTTCATCAAAAAAGTAACAAGGCTATCTTTAAACACCATCTCACCAAAAATAGAACCATCCGGCGAAAGATCCCCTTCTTCAACTTCAACTCCAATATTACTTACAAAGTCGTAGATGGGCAGTGCCATAGGGGCTTGCAGCATCTCTGGACAATATTGTTCTAAAATATCTTCGGCAATACTATCCATATTCTTTACGCTAACATAGGGCACAAATTCTTTTGAAAAATAAGGAATAGGCCCCTTCTCACTTGAAGGAACATAGGGCTTGATTTTTAAGACAGAAAATTGATGAAGAGCATCAGCCAATAAATACTTCACTTTTACTGAAAGCCAAATTTCAGCACTGTCTTTTTCATAGCCATAACGACCATAACCTCCAATATTTAAAAAGCCAATTACAAGTAAATCCGAAACAATAAAGTCTCCACTTTTCTTACTTGCAAGGAAACTCTTTGTAGAGAAGTCATCTAGTTTGGCAAACTTGGTGTCATCAATTGATATGAGGATATGTTTAAGGATTCTCTAGAGTCATAAACATACGAATTAATCTTAGCAAAAAGCTCATTATAAAATGTATTTTGGAATAAGGTTTGAAATGATATAGTAATCCCTCTTTAAAAAAATCTTGTTCTCCATTTTAAATGGCTCTCATCCTTTTTGAAAACAAAACAATGATTATAACACAGAATACAATCCAAATAAATAGCATAATTATGTAAAATACATTTATTGTCAATAAAAAATTAACAGGAAGAACGACTGGACACCAATATGCACCCAGCAATACTTTATTACTTGCAAAAACTAAAAATAGAGTCTCAACAATTGAGATAATAATATTTCCACCTTTCTTAATAAAAAAACTCAACAAAATATGGAAATGGTTTAAAAAAATAATTAAAATCCAATTAGTTATAGCAAGTATCAACCCCTGTTTTAAATCATTTTGAAGAGTCCCTACTACTAACCAAACAATAGATGATGGAAGAAAACAAAAAGCATCCAGTACTAATAATTTTGATAACCAAATTTTAACTGTCCTTTTACTTGTGATAATCTCCTGAAAATTATTTGCTGCACTTTCTTGTTCAAAGACAAAAATTGATAAAATTGAAGCTAAAATGGGAAAGGATAACATTATAATCAATGATACATTTATCATTGATACACGATCATTCCTAAAAAATAAATATATGGGAATAACCAGAAGTTCTAGTAAAGTATATGTGCTGACTAAATAAAATCCTGTACTGTTCTTTAGTTTAAGAAATTCACTTTTTATCATAACTCACCAAACTTTTTAATAAATATAGAAATAGTATTGTCAAAAATATTGACAAAGCAAACGGAACTACAATATCTACTACGCTTAAATTCATATAATTCTCAATAAGGTCTCCGGCAGGCTTAATATGAAGTAAAGCAGATGAAATTTTATAATGATAAGTATATGGGAATAAAAACCATATACTAGTTTGTGCTAAAATAGGAGCAATAAGTAGGCAAATTAAAGTATTTACCGATAGTAACACATATACATTCATCCTTTTCGATAAAAGATATAGAACAGGAATATTCCAAGTTATGGCAAGTAACATTAAAAATAATGTACTGCTTGTTTTCAAGAAATCCATAACAATTATTCCCTTATAAATCAATGTAGATATATACAATAAAAATATAAAAAATATAGTTGCAATTAAAAGTCTTATAAAGATTAGAAAAATTTTTGCTAAAGAAATTTTCCAACTCATTTGCTTGTGATTAATATTTTGAAACTTTCCTGCTCTCTCCTCAGCTTTCTCATCATAAACAAAAAGTAGCCCAATTAAAAGAAACAAAAAACAAGCTTCCCACCAATATATAGAGAAAGTCGCAAAAATCTGAGTACCACCTACTAAAATTGCCATGAATATAGTAACCAAGGGAATAAGGAAGATTAGGCTATGCGAACCTGATTTTTTTAATTTTATCATCTCTGAATATATAATATTTTTCATTTTAGATTCCTCCGTGTACAATCGTAAAGAATAGTTGTTCAATATTCGTTTCTTTACTATTTGGATGATCATAATGAATCTCACCGTTATTCAGTATAACAATTTGATCGGAAATTTTGCTAATTTCATACAACTGATGACTCGATATTAAAATTGTAACACCCCTAGATTTCAGATTTTGAACTAATCCTAGTAATTCTACAATTCCATCCGGATCTAAACCATTAGTTGGCTCATCAAGAATTAAGAACTCAGGATCAGTAAGAATAGCCATACCAACTCCAAGACGCTGTTTCATCCCCAAGGAGAAATCCTTAGCCTTTTTTTTACCTGTATCTGATAAGCCAACTACCTCCAAAGTCTCTCGAATTTTTAAATCTGTAATTCCATAAAGTAATGCTTTTGTTTTGAGATTATCAAAAGCAGACAAATTCGGGTAAATTGCTGGAGCCTCTATTAATGCCCCAAATTTCGGACTCGAATCTACTCTCCCATTAATAAGAATTCTACCACTATCAGCAGAAACCATACCTATAAGAATTTTCATTAAGGTTGATTTACCAGCACCGTTTATTCCTAATAATCCACACACTGTCCCAGACTCTATGTCAAAACTTACATTATTTAATACTTGTTTTTCTTTATATTCTTTAGATATTTGTTTTATTTCTACTCGCATATTGTTACCTCTATTTAAATTCTATATAATTAAGCATACTAAATTAAGTTCAGTATTTAATCAGAATAAGTATCCATTGAGGCAATTTTTCAATCATTCTATTTCAATAATTCAAAAAAATTAGTCGACCCACTACAGTTGACAAAGAGCAAAAAAAATTAGAATCCTTAGAAAAACTGGTATACCAATAATTCTAAGAATTCACTCATTTTTTTGTACTAAACTGACTAATCAAAAACTCTTTAGGGGTCAGTTTATATTTCCAAATCTTTAAAAAATTACTTTCTTATTTTTAGGATTACTTTTGCACCCTCAAAATCTGGATTTTCTAAAATTAAAAATCCTTTATGTCTCAAAGCAACACCCTTAGCAAAAGCTAAGCCAATACCATAGTGCTTACCACTTCGACCAACATCCTCTGTAAAAAAGAGTTTGTCTGCATTTTTTTTAGCCACCTCAGAAAAGGCTATTCCATTATTCCAGATTTCAAAATTTAGGAATTCTTCATCATCAGTAATTAAAAAAATTACTTTTTTCTCTCTTTCTTTAGCATGTTGACAAGCATTTACAAAAATATTCATAATCGCTCTATTAAGTGCTAAAGTGTTTCCACGAAACATTTTTACATTTGTTATAGAATTCAAATTATAGTCGACTTCATAAGTCACTGATAATTCTTCCAATTCCACTGAAAGTTCTGTTAAAAATTCTTCAAGAACGATAAAGTTCTCATAATCATTATCGTTATTTAGAAGTTGACTATAACTTATCATTGAATTAAAATATCTATCAAAAACGGCTAAACTATTCTTCATTGAACTAATAAAATCCGCTTGCTGCTCAGTTATGTCTGTCATTTCAAGAAGCTCAATGTTTCCCTTTAAGACTGTTAGTGGAGTTCTTACATCGTGGGACAGCGCAGCAACTTGAAATGATAAATCTTTTTTCTCCAGCCGTTCATTTTCAACAAGTGATGCTAATTCGTCACTTTTATTATGTAAACGTATTAAAATCCGATCAAATTCAAGAATCTTTGAACGTTTTCTTTGAGGATAGCCAACTATTTCCCCCATTTTTATGGTAATATTTTGAATATTTTGAAAATTATCTGAAAATTCTCGAATCAATCTATATAACGAAAAAATAATAAGAAGGACTTCACTGATTATAAGAAATCCATAAGTAAACTGATTATAAGAAATAAATCGTAATTTAAAATCCGTAAATTCTGGAATATTACTCTGTCGAGTTATCAACGTAAGATGATTATTGCTTGAGTATCTGTATACTACATGACCGACTGCCAAATCCTCTCCTATCTGTTTAGCCTCTTCAAAATTTGATTTATCTGATTTTACATATCGTCCATCAACAATTCTATTTGTCAAATTGTCAAAAACAATATAATCATAATGATAACCATTCATCTCTCTTTTTATATCAGAAACACTGATATTGCTTGAGTCTAATAAAAAATGAGTCCCTCCTGTAATACTAAGTACTCCAATTTGTCCTAAAAAGAAACTCAGACACAGTAGAAATATAAATAGACAAACAGTGCCCACAATAATCTCAGATACAGATTGCCAAATACGCCAACGTATAGAATGCCTTTTAATCATTCCATTTGTACCCCAAACCACGAATTGTCTTTATTGGATCGATATCATAGGGAGCAAATTTTTGTCTAATTTGATAAATATATTCTGAAATAGATCGGAAAAGAGTTTCTGCATACTCATCATAAACCTCAGCAAATATTTCTTCCCTAGTAAGAACTTTTGAGGTACGCCGTGATAATAGTTCAAGGATATCATATTCACGACTCGTAAGTGGAATTGTCTGACTGTTAATGCACACACATCGTTCCTCTAAATAAAACGTAACCTTTCCTAAATCACGTCTAACTCTTGAAAAAGTTTGCCTCGCCGTTTTATTTCGCTCTTCACGCTTTATATTCGCTTCTACTTTCGCTATCAGTTGTTTAAGGCTAAATGGTTTAGTAATATAGTCATCTCCCCCTATAGATAAACCATTTACAATATCTTCCTCTGTATCTTTTGCACTGACAAAAATAATAGGGGTAGAAATTTCTTTACGAATCCTTTTGCAGATTTCTGTCCCTTCGATATTTGTCATCATTATATCAAGCAATATCAAATCAAAACCACGAAATTTCTCAATATCTAAAGGTACAGAAATTTCTTGATAAACAACTACTTCATAATTTTTCATTTTGAGTGCTGTTTGCATCATTTTTAAGATTTCGTTATCATCATCAACGATTAAAACTTTATGCATTACCCTACCTCTAAACTATCTTTTCCTAATTATATCACTTTCTTTTCAAAAATAATCAGTTAAGTCTATTTAGATGGTTAATTATTATTTCGTCTCCGTATTAATAAATATAATATTGAAAGTTCTATACCTACCATTAACAAACTATTCCCTTTTTTCTCACCAAGACTAGGCAGGACATTTGGATTATCATCCTCCTTCGCTTTTTTTTATTGCTTCTGAAATCCACTCTGCTTTTGAAAGTCTTTCTCCGAATACTCTGTAAATATTTATTGTAACTCCTGGAGCAACTCCTAAAATATTACCATTTGCTGTAATCTGCCCCGCTACTTCTGTTCCGTGTCCCATCTTATCTATAATATAACCAGCTTCTCCTTTTTCTTCATCCTCTTCATTATTAAATCCCCCTTTTGGGACAAAATTTTTCATGTGACTTCCTAAACTACTTAACAAATCAGAATGCTCAGCCAAGATTCCCGAGTCAATAATACCAACAGAAGTTTTCTTTGAAATTTGATGAAGAGTGTAACTTTCACCATTGTTCGTTACTTGCTGCATATCCCACTGATAATTCCAAAAAATATGTGAGTCTACATAATTCTTTTTTTAATTTCAACAACAATATCACCCGTAGCTGATTTAGTTGTTGCTCCTCCATTGTTATTTGGATTACAATGCTTAAGACTTATGGCATTTGTGTCACCAGAATTTGATTCCGCCTGATCTGAACTATTACCTGCCCTGTCACATGGTTCTTTAGATTGCTGATACAAATTACTAGATTCTATTTTGCTAGTAGTAGAGTGAGACGAGCTATTTTCTATAGATCTTTTCTCTGAAGAATTCGCACCTACTTTAGCTAAATTCTTTTCGTCCTCCGAATTTCTGCCAATACTATGTGGAATAGAGTCACTTATCTCACGACTTATTCCTATTGAATTGTTATTATCAGGAATTGAACTTCCCTGTTCTAACGTATCACCACTTGCTGATATGGGTAATCCTAAAGATATCAGAACAAGCAGGATAATCCATACTCTTTTCAAACTAATTACCTTCCTTTATTGCAACCTTGAACTCATTATTTATTTCAATTGCAAATTTTTCTTCTATAGAATTTGCTTTTATACTATATATCTTTCCATAAATCCATTGAACTCTATTCTGCATCGAAATCGAGCCACAATTATCAATTTTTCCCAATTGAGCTCTGGGAATACTTTTGCCATTTTCAGGATTAAATATTCGCACTTCAGCAAGAACACTCTGATAACTTCCCAATTCGTTCCGATTAACAGATAAATTAGAGATATTATAAACATTTCCCTTATACATAATTTTTCTTGAATCATTTTTATCTATTTCAAATTTATCATCATTGTTAACAGCTTTATCGAAATTTTGAATATTTAAAGATTCTGTTGTATTGATGAAATCTTTCGAAAGAACCTTGAAGTACTTATCATTAATACCTATACACATTGAGTTATCAGAGGCTTGATAAATATTATTAACTGCCAATGTAGCACAATTTAAAGCACTGCTAGATAAAACTTCTTCACTGTCTAAATCAACAATAATTAACTTATAAAATTTATATAGTGTTTTTTGAATTTCATTTTGAGAAACTTCTACATTCGTAATAAAGTATGGTTTTTCCTTATAAGTAAAATTATTAAAGCTTGTTTTTGAAAAGCTAATTTCTCCCTGACTAATCTGCTTACAAGCTGTTAAAAACATTATGCCAAATAAAAATAATATTAAGAGTAAAACCTTTCTCATTAACTATTTCCTCCTGTTAAAAAATCATCAAAAAGAAATAAAGAATATCGCCAATATGTACTATTTTTAGAGCATTCAGAGTCCAGTAGTGTCATTAGACAGCCACTTATTCCTTCCAAGAAACCTGAACCGTATCTATCATCATATTGTTCAAGAATCGTTTTAGCATTATTTTGAAATTCTTTAATATAAAAATCAAATATTTTTGTGCCAAGTAATCTTTTAAACAATAGACAAATTTCTATTATGCCGGAATAGCCATGACAAAGCATGTAAGAATCCAATCCTAATTTTCTTTTTACCGACTTTTCTAATATGTTTTTAGATTTCAAAATTAAATATTCATCATTTAGTGCCAATCCTGTATATAAATAGAGTAAACTTATACCTGGACTTCCATAGCACCATGCATCCCTAATGAAGTTTGGCTCATAAAGTATCTTTTTATCTCTTAATTCGTCTATTATGATACCATCTTTGCTATAAGCATAGGCTAGGACACTTCCTACTCCAGCTAAACCATGAGCCAATCCCATATTTAAGCAGCCCGATGGGTACATTTTTCTTTCTGGTTCTGACATCAAATTTTCCGGCTTTATGTAAAAAGAACTCAGCATTTCGTCTTTTGTGATCAAATTTGATAGAAAATCAACAATTGACATTTTTAACTCAATGTAGTCATTACCTTCTATAATTAAATTTTCTGTCCTTTCGAACATAATCATTATATCTTTAGTTTTTCAGAATTCATTCAGAATCATATGTATTTTATCAAAAATACTACACATACTACTTTTGACCATCTAATAAATCTTCTAATACTCATTTAAAATCATAAAGAGCATAAAATTTTATTTTGCTTGAATAGATATTTTAAGATATGGAGAAAACTCTATTATTGCCTCCAAAATATAGCAGTAGCTATATTTAGCTGTTAAATTTCAAAGTGGATGCTTAAACTCCTACATTTCTTGAGTAAGCTGTCAACAAAAAGTTGCACTTCATTTTTACATGAGTCTATGGAAATAAATAGTCTCAACTTACTCAAATTATATGGTATCAAAGCTTCTACTTCAACTTGAGAGGCTTCCTTAATACATTACCACTAAGACCAAAAAGCCACTGTTTCCAGTGACTTCATAAAGTCTTTCGCTAAAAGGTTTCTATGCTTTCACGAGCAGACCTACAGCCTCGACGTGTCTTGACTGTTATTGCCTATACTATGAAACGAAATAAAGACCGTCTGGATATTTGAATTAAACTATTAAACGCAACTTACAAAAAAATTCTACATCTTAGATTCTGTTTCTAACTGTTCGTCTGCACTTCTTTTCGACTTAACTACTTCATTAAATAGTTCAAAAAATAGTTCAAGAAAATCGCTGTATTTTTAAGCTTTGAAAATTATTCAGTCGTTCATCAAGTACTTTAACATAATCTTCGTTTGACATTTTTGTACCAATATTTTCAGACTTAGTTGTTTTTTATTATCCATTACACCGCTCTTCTATACTCCTTAGTTAACTTTATTGTATATTATAAATGAAAAAAAGCTAATCATCTTATTTTCCAACTCAAAAAAAGGAGTGGCCTCTGCCACTCCTTTTTGTAAACTATGTATCATCTTATTTATCCAGTTTTATCACCTTATCATAGCGCTTCAAGTCCTCTTCGCTGTAGTGATGAATCACTTCTACAAGTGCTTGTGGGAGAGAGAAGAGAAGCTGGCTGATTTTCTCTTGATTATTAAGATCCAGATTGGCCTTGACCTCATCAGCCAGGATAAATTGACGATTGCGATAGAGCGCGCGAGCAATTTCTAGCCGCTGCTTCTCACCGCCTGAAAGGGTTTGGTTGCTAGGTGTTTTGCCTTGGAGACCTTTCAAACCGGTTTGCTGCAGAATTTCCTCCATCCTTACAGAATCCAATTCTTGCCCCAAAGCGATATTTTCCTCCAGTGTCAATCCATCAAAATCGTGACTGGACTGGAGAATGTAGGCCCCTGCCTGATAGAGTTCATCCGAGCTTAGCTCTTGTCCGTGATAGTGGATCCGACCTTGACTAGGCTTAATTTCTCCATAGATGAGGTTCAGTAAGGTTGTTTTCCCAGACCCGCTTTCTCCGATAATGGCAATCTTTTCCCCTTCCTCAATGGTAAGGTCGCAAGGGGCTAGGATTTCTTGACCATCACGCTCTACGCTGATTTGCTCTAGCTGGATAGGAAAGACGGAACCTTCAAGAACTGAAGGCTTTGTCAACTCCTCTCCCAGCAATTTTTGATACTTATCACAGAGAGACTTGGCTGATTTTCTAGTATTGATAAAGTAAGATAGCTCCTGAAATTGGTAGCCGATATTATGCGATACTAGGTAAATCCCAACAAAGCTGGCTGCAGATAGGTAGTTATAATAAGTCATGAAACCACCAATGACAATAGGCGCAACCGAGCAAAAGGCATCAATCCCATTGATAAGGAGACTGTTTAGCGTCCGCTGCTTTTCATAGGCGATCTCTTGCTCTAGAGTCTTGTGCAAATCTTTGGAAAAAAGATTGTAAAACAAGCTTTGTCCCCGATAATGCCGTATCGGACGAGCACCCGCTATCATGTTGGTCACTTGAGAGATATAGCCTTGGTTAGCTAGGGATTTCTGCTTAGTAATCGCGTCCAAGCGTTTAGAGCCTATGCTACTACAAAGAACTGGTATCGAATAAAAAATGATAAAGAGCAAGCCAAGATAAAAATTTGTCCAGAGAGCATAGCAGATGGAGACGGTTGTAAATCCCAAAGAAGAAATGATAATGACAGTCGGCTCAATATAGTTATCTTCTAGCTGTTTCACATCATTTTCCAGGTCGGACAAAACCTCTTCATCCGCTATCCGACGGCTATATAAGAAAGTCTGAAAGATGGCCTGCTTAATGCCCGACTTGAAGTCTGTCAGCACTCGTGCATAGTAATAGCGTTTCCCCGCCAAACCCAGCAAGAGAATCAAATTTCCCACAATCCCCCAAATCAAGACCTGCCACAGCAAATGCAACTGGTGATTGGTAAAACTAGAGACAATATACTGAATCAAAGCTGGTGTAATAACAGCCTCCAGCCAAGTAATCATAATCGCAACGAAATAGAAGAATAAATACTTTTTAGTTACATAGGATCTAAGCATAGCGTATAAACCTCCTGAAGTTATTTACCAACTTAGATGGGATTTTTTTATCTAGACAGGGATATAAGGGCTTAATATTTTGTATAAAATGTGTATGTAACACCAAAAGCCTTTATTATCCTTCTGGATTGAACTTTTTCCATCGGCTAATTACATCCTTTAACGGTTCATCTAGATAGGAATAGGCCTTTTCCTTGATCCAATCAGGAATACCATATGCCGCCTCAGCTATGCTCCCAGTTATTGCAGCAAGTGTATCACTATCGCCACCAAGAGAAATGGCATTTCTTATAGCATCTTCGAAGTCTCTACTTTCGAGAAAGGCAATAATGGCCTGGGGTACGGTATCCTGACATGTTTCGTTGAAACGATAGTTAGGACGTATTTCATCTAAAGATTGAGATAGATTATAGCCGTACTCCTGCTCAATATAATCCTTGATCCGTCTTTTACACTCTGTAGGATTGTCATTGATTGGTTGCTCATAATCCCCACAATAACCTCCAAAGTAATAACGGCTCAGAAAGATAGCATCAGTTGTTGCCATGGCTCCCTTGATACCTTCTGGATGATTATGAGTCACTTCTGCCGAAAGTCGTGCAAACTCCCTAGCTGATGGCGTCATACCAGTTCTCGCACAAAAACCACAGTCCATAACCCAAGCACAGGGAGAAACACGCATAGCAGATCCATTCCCAAAGCTATTATAAGGCTCACGATTGTTACTATTGATCCAACTACTAAATCTAGTACCGTAGCCTGCATCGGGATACAACTTGCCGTATTTCTTCATGGAATCAATAAAGTAATTCTTCTGACCCCCCTTCATGATAGCTTCTGCCACAGCACAGGTCATGACCGTATCATCCGTGAAAAAACAATCCTCACGAAATAAAGGAAAATCCTTCGTTTTGATATTGTTCCATTCGTAAACTGAACCTA
>ERZ773083.1426-NODE-1426-length-16297-cov-65.777614_pt1 | contig 16297 bp, 15 predicted proteins | sample MGYA00511465_ERZ773083 | MGnify/ENA primary metagenome ERZ773083 (study PRJEB29015, sample SAMEA2738001) | human oral metagenome | biome: human oral; feature: human-associated habitat; material: dental | place: China | collected 2060 ... | reverse complement strand
GGTTGGGGTGCTAGTTCCCTACTGTGACGGGAGGGAAAAGTTATCCACAGGTTAATGAATACGAGTTTTTCATTAACCTCCGGGTTATCCACAACACCGTATTACCCCTGGTGGCGGCGCTGATCCGCGCCATAGTGTGGAGCTTATGAACGCCACCACCGTCAAAGCCCGCCTCCACGACCTCACCCACCCCACCGGTGTCGAAGACACCCTGAGCGTCGATTTTCCCAACAATCGACCCTTCCGGTTGGCCATCACCCCACCCGCCGCAATCGGGGTGGCAATACTCTGCGCCCTGGTGGGGGTGGGGTTTATCGCGTGGCATTTCTGCGCGCCGTCATCCGCCAACCCCGCGGCTGGTGCGCGGCTTTCTTCACCGCATGCGACCGTGCCCCTGGTCCCGGCGTCGGTGGCCGCTACCACCGCGAGTGCCCCCATGTCCGTGATCGTCGCGGTCGTCGGCGAGGTCGACCGGCCCGGCCTGCACACTTTCGCCCCCACCGCCCGGGTCGCCGACGCTCTGGCCGCGGCCCAACCCAAACCTCAGGCCCAAACCCTGGGCCTGAACCTTGCCCAAAAGCTTGCCGACGGCCAACAGATTGTCGTCCCTAACATCGACGCCGGGCCGGTTCCACCCCCACCATCAGGCATTTCCGGCGGGGTGCCGTCGCAAGGCGGCACCCAGGTCACCGGCAAAATATCGCTTAATACCGCCACCGCCCAGGAGCTCACCACATTGACCGGGGTGGGGGAGAAGACCGCCCAAGCCATTATCGCCTACCGTGACGCCCACGGCGGGTTCACCAGCATTGATGAGCTGCAACAAGTCAAGGGGATTGGGCCGGCAAAATTCGCCACCATCAGCCCCGAAGTCACCCTGTGACCATGGCCGAGCTTCGCCTCATTCCGCCTGCGGCACTCCTCTGGGTGGTCACCCTCATCATCATTGGCACCCGCACCCCCTGGTGGGCGTTAGCACTGGTGTTCGTCGTGGGGGTGGGCGTGGCGTTTTGGGATGTGGGCCTCGCCCTCACTACTACCGTTGTCGGGGTTCTCGGGGTTTTGATCACCAGCATCCGGGCCATGATTGTCGACACCACCACCATCCACCCTGTGGTCACCGCCACGGCCGCGTCCTACGCCCACCGCACAAACACCGGGTGGATCCAGCAGTTTCGCATCGACGACTACCCCGTCACCCTGCCAGTCATCACCCACCAGCGTCCCGACATTCCCATCGGCACGCTCACCGAACTTCACGGCAACCCCATCGCCACCACCAGTTTTGGTCTCGGGAACACCCTGTTTCTCGCCACCACCGCCCACCCTATTGATCGCCCCGACCTTCTCCACCAATGGGGAACATGGGTTCGAGAAACCTTTGCCCATGCCGTGGCCGCCCACACCACCGGCGATGCCGCCGCCCTCATCCCCGCAATGGTGCTCGGCGACACCACCGGCCAAACCCCCGAATTCACGCAGCGGTTCGTCGCCACCGGGCTCACTCACCTCAGCGCGGTCTCCGGGTCCAACGTGGCATTGGTCACCACCGCGGCCGTGCTCCTCGTCGCCCACCGCAGCCCCCGCACTCGTGCCGCGGTCGCCGCGCTCGCCCTGCTCGGCTACGTCGTCATCGTCGGGCCCGACGCCTCGGTGCTCCGGGCGGCAGCCACCGGCATTGTCATGCTCAGCGCCACCACCAAGGCGCCCAGCCACACCCTTGCCCTCGTGGTCATCGGTCTTATCCTCTACGACTCCAGTCTGGCTGCCCACTACGGTTTCGCCCTTTCCGTCGCCGCGACCGGCGGCATCATTGCGGCGGTCCCACCCCTTCATGCCCTGATCGGCCGCACCGGCCTTCCCGACATTATCGTGCGAGCCCTGGCCGTGGCGCTCGCCGCCCACCTGGTCACCATGCCCATTGTGGCCCTCATGAGCAACCGCGTTTCGGTCATCGCCGTCGCCGCCAACCTGCTTGCCGCACCCGCCGTGGCCCCCATCACCATACTGGGGCTCGTCGCAGCCATCCTCAGCCTGCTCCCCGGCGGGTTGGAAACCATTCCCCTTGCCATCATCGGACCGCTCGCCCACTGGATCGGTCTCGTCGCCACCGGCGGCGCCGCGCTCCCCGGAGCCACCATCGCCCTCCCCGATGCCTTGGCCCCGGCCTGGGCGGCGCTGGCCGCCGCCTGGACCATATGGCTCATCTATCGACAACACTTTCGAATACTCGTGGGGGTGGTGCTTATTCTGCTGTTCGCCCCGGGCATCCCCATGCTCACCGGGGCCCGCCGCATTGACCCCCACACCCTCATCACCTACACCGTCCCCACCAAGGACCACCTCATCACCCTCGATAAAACCGGCGGCATCCCGCCCGATGCCCAGCTCATCATGATCGAGCGGCCGCCACCTTCGGGGCGTCGACAAGCTCACCGGCCCAGGCCCACCGTGACCCGCACTGGCGTGCCCGTTGTGGTTATGGGCGTTGACGTGGATCTTTACGAGGATGGCACCCAGCATGCCGCGGACGGTAGCTTCTGACCGTATAAAGTAAAACCATGCCCACCCCCATCACGCCCAGCCCGCAGGTGCACCTCATTGTCGGTGCCGAAGAGTTTCTGGCCGAACGCGCTCGCCTCGACATTGTGGCCCAGCTCAAACAGCAGTCTCTGGAGGGGGAGAACCTCATGGTCACCACCTTGCGGGCTGGGGATGTGACCGAGTCGGAGCTCATCGAGCTGTGCAGCCCCTCGCTTTTCGGGGAGGACCGCATCGTGGTGCTCACCAAGCTGGAGGATGCGGGGAAGGAACCCGCCGATCTTATCCTCAAGTTTGCGGTGAATCCCGCCCCCGGCGTTGCCATCATTCTCATGCATAATGGCGGCGGCCGCACCAAGGCGTTGGTGCCCAAGCTCAAGAAGATCGCCACCGTTCACCAGGCCGAGAAGCTCAAGCCCCAGGAGCGGATGGGGTGGGTGACCAACGAGTTTCGGCGCCATAATGTGCGGCCCACCCCCGACGTGGTTCAGGCGGTGCTCGCCGGTGTGGGCTCGGATTTGCGGGAACTCGCCAGTGCCGTCAGCCAGCTTGTTGCCGACACCGGTGGGGTGGTGACAGCCCAGGCCGTCCACGATTATTATGCGGGCGTTGCCGAGGTTTCCGGTTTTGATATTGCCGATTACGCGTGCAGCGGTCAGGAGCAGCGCGCCCTGGTCAGCATGCGTCGGGCATTGCAATTAGGGCTGGAACCTGCGGCGTTGGCGGCAGCGCTGGCCATGAAGGTGTCCGGTATCGCCCGGCTTTATAGCCTGCGCGGCAGGGTGGACAGGTCGCTTGCCGGCAGCCTGGGCATGCACCCGTTTGTGTTAGAGAAGACCGCCCAGATTGCCCGTCGCTGGTCCGGCGATGCAGTCAGCGATGCCGTCATTATTGTCGCCGACCTGGATGCCACAGTGAAGGGGCAGGGGGGTGACCCCCATTTCGCCCTGGAAAACGCCGTGCGGCGCATATCCCAGCTTGCCAGGTAGCGTCCGCCATAATAGAAAGCATGACCGAAAAATCTATTAGCGCTGAAGAGCTGGAACAAAGATACGCCGACGCTACCGTCAGCAATGCCCTCACCGATGAGGACGCCCAGGAATTGCCGCCCGAACTGCAGGATTTTGTCGACAAACTGTTCGAACTCGCCCGCACCGGCACGGTTCCGTCCGGTGAGTCTTCCGCCGCCGAGCAGCTTGCCGGCTATGTGGCCGCCGGCCTCAGCCCGAACCTCACCAATCATGAGGGCAATACGCTGCTCATGCTTGCCGCCTACAACGGTCACGCCGATATCGTGACGGCGCTTGCCCAACACGGTGCCGACGTTGACCGGCTTAACGACCGGGGCCAATCGCCACTCGCCGGCGCGATTTTCAAACAGGAAACCGCCGTGATCGAGGCGTTGTTGGCGGCTGGGGCCGACCCGCTGGCCGGGCATCCGACCGCCATTGACTGCGCCACCATGTTCGGCCAAACCGAGCTTGCAGATAGGTTAAACCTGATGCTTAACTAATGACTTATGCCATTAGCGCAACTTGGAACCCTAGTATTACTGAATGTGGCAGGTATGGCCACTCCCGGCCCTGACCTGTTGCTTCTTACCCGTATGGCCACGAGATCCCGGCGGCACGCTTTGGCCAGCGTGTCCGGGATTAGTACCGGGTTGGTGTTGTGGGTTTCGCTCACGGTGTTTGGGGCGGCAGCGCTGTTGATCGCCTACCCCGTGCTGGAAAGCGTGATTAAGCTTGTGGGCGGGGTGTGGCTGGTGTGGATGGGGCGGGGCATGATTCTTGCCGCCCGCGCCCAGTTTCGGGATCGCATGAATGCTGATATTGATGTGAATACGATTTTTGGCACGCCGTGGAAGAGCTACCAGCAGGGGCTTTTCACGAATCTTTCCAACCCTAAAGTGGTGTTGTATTTCGCGGCGATCATTGCCCCGCTCATGCCGGCGCATCCCACCATGGGGGATGCGGTGCTGATTGTGCTGTCCATTGTGGCCAGCACGTTTCTTGGCTTTTCGACGCTCGCGTTTCTCCTTTCTACCAAGGCCATGCGGAAAAGATTTGTCTCGGCGGGCCCATACATCGACATGGGTTCTGGGATATTTTTCGTCATCGCCGGTGCGTCACTTGCTATTAATGGAATTGCTACCTTGTTAATGGGCAAATAAAACCTGGTTGCCAGGGGTTTGCCAGGCGCTGTTTTTATCGTTGCCGGTATGTTTACTCCCAATGATGACATCATGGAATCGCGGCGGACCATTTCGCGCCGCCGTGCGCTAGGGGTTGGCGGCACCGTTGGTCTTGCCGGCCTCATCGCTGCCTGCGCCCCCGGAACGAAAACCACCAACACCGCAGCCAGCACCAGCACCAATGCTTTTGCTACCTCGACGACGTCGGTGGCCGCCGCTGCCGCCAACGAACAGAAGCTGCGGGAATTGCTCAATGCGGCCCCCGGCTGCGTGACGACGCCCGAGGAAACCCAGGGTCCCTACTATTTTGATGTGGATTCCATCCGCAGCAATATCACCGAGGACCGCCCTGGTCTGCCACTGGAGCTTATGATTCGGGTGCAGAACGTGGAGGGCTGCGTGGTGGGATCGAGCGATAATCCGGTGGCCAATGCCGCGGTGGAAATCTGGCATTGCGATGCCGGTGGCGTGTACTCCGGTTTCGAAGTGTCCTCCCAGGCGGCCAATAATGGCGGCGCCGGTGGCGCTGGTGGTGGGGGTGCGGCGCCATCGGGCAACCCGCCGGCCGGCGATCCGCCTCAGGGCAATCCGCCATCCGGCACCCCGCCCCAAGGTGGTGGCGAGGGCGGCCCCGGCGGCGGGCAGCAGGGTGACGGCGACCAGTCCACTAGTGGTTCCGTGTCCGACGGCAGCTATGCCGCGGGCGATAAGGAGGCCACGACCTCGGACGATGGCACCTATTTGCGGGGCGCCCAAATGACCGACTCCGAAGGGATTGTGCGGTTTACCTCCATTTACCCCGGCTGGTATGTGTCTCGAACCGTGCACATACACGTCAAGGTGCATATTGACCGCAAGACGGTGCTCACCACCCAACTGTTCTTCGATGACACCTTGAGCGACACCATCAACGCGGATGTGAGCCCCTATAACGAGCACAAAAACCGCGACACCTATAACGACACCGACAAGATTTTCACCAAGGAAGGACTGGTGAAGGCCGAATACGACGGCACAAAAGTGCTGGCCGCAATCAACATTGGCATAGCGGCATAGTCCCTGTTACCCGCTGGGGTGCTAAAGTCGTCGCAAAGCACCCAGAGAACAAAGAACTCGCCCGCAGCGCATTCGTGCCGGGCGAGTTCTTGCTATGTCAAGTCTTGTTGCGTTTTAGGACATTTTATTGAAGGCGTTTGCCATCTTGGACTTCTTGTTGGCGCCATTATTGCGGTGGAACACGCCCTTGGTGACAGCCTTGTCCATGGCGCGGGAGGCAACACGCAGCTGAGCCTCGGCGGCAGCCTTATCGCCGCTGGCCACGGCCTCACGGAACTTACGGATCTCGGTGCGCACAGCGGAGCGGATGGCTTGGTTACGCTGACGGCGCTTTTCGTTGGTGAGCACCCGCTTCTTCTGGGACTTAATATTTGCCATAATAATCTACCTCTTGGGTCTTGATGGAAGACCACCCGGGCACACAATACCTCAACCCCAAGGTCCTGGTTGATTCTGCCTAGGTGTGTGTTGCATTGGGCAACGAGGAATTAGCCTAGCAGGACTCCCTAGCTAATTCCAACCATATTCGTTGCGCAGCCGGCTGGCGATCCGATTGAATCGACCCAGGGGAATAACGGCCCCCTGTCGGCGAATGGCGGTTTCTGCCACCTTGATGACCTTATCGAGCCGCAGCCAGGAGCGGCGGCCTTGCTCGTCCCAGGGGCCCGACCCGATGTCTAACCATTTTTCGTCGTCGGCATGTTCCGGGTTAGGCGAGGTGATGAGCCCTAGTACGTGGTCGCCGGTGCGGCCGATGACCACCAGGGCACGCTCCGTAAACTTCGGGGTGGTGTCATCGGTGGTGGTTGTTGTCTCGTCATTGGGGTCCGCATCGTGGTTGGGCACCCAGAACCATACAACCTCACCAGGGTCAACTTGGCCGTCCATATTGGGGGCGTAGAAGATATTGCGGGGAAAGGAATCGCTGGTACATACGGTAAAATCGCAGGTAAAAGGCCTATCTGCTTTGGTTGGTTCGATGCCTTGCAAACCTAACCTGGAGTACAGCATGTCGAGACCTTCGTCGAGTGCACCCGTATGATCGCGGCGGAATGCCTCCAACACTTTGTCCAACCAGCGTTTGGGCTTTTTCTGGTCAGTGGGCTTCGGCTGATGAAGAATATGCCGGTGCCCACTTTCTTGACGCCGTAGCTTCATGGTCAACACTCTAGTCACCTCCCACTGTAGTTATTAGGATTCGCGCCTTAATGCGTGGTTTGTTATTAGATTTACACTTTAATTATACATCGGTCCATAGGGGTTTATCCAAAGGGGGCTGCAATTTTGCTTTCAATATTTAGGGGAGTCTCAGCGTTCGTTAAAGGTGGTTGTGGTGGTATGGAGCAGTGGAAATGGCATGGTTGTCACCCGTGAAACATTGGGCCACACCCACTTTAATAAGTGATATGATTAACATTCATGGGGTGGGATTTATAATTTTTATGATTGCTACCACATTGGTGAACCCGCAGGAGCGAATCACGGTGTGGTACGACGCGAAAAGGCGTTCTGGAAACCGTCTACTCATGCGGTAATGTGAGGGGGATTTTAAGGAGAAAGAGGGATTATGGCCAAAAATTTCGCAGAAACAACGTTTACCGACCTGGAACATATCCGAAATTTCTGTATCATTGCCCACATTGACCACGGGAAATCCACCTTAGCGGACCGTATTTTGCAATATTCCAATGTGGTGGATGCGCGGGATATGCGCGACCAATACCTAGATAATATGGATATCGAGCGGGAGCGGGGCATTACCATTAAGGCCCAAAATGTGCGGCTGCCTTGGGTGCCCCGTACCGGCCCGTATAAAGGGCAAGAGATTGTCATGCAGATGATCGACACCCCCGGCCACGTGGATTTCACCTACGAGGTTTCCCGCGCGCTCGAAGCCTGCGAGGGAGCAATTTTGCTTGTCGACGCCGCCCAGGGCATTGAGGCACAAACCCTGGCTAACCTCTATCTGGCCATGGAAAACGACCTCGAAATCATTCCCGTCCTCAATAAGATCGACCTGCCCGCCGCCGACCCCGAAAAATACTCCCTCGAAATCGCCCATATTATTGGTTGCGAACCCGAGGATGTGCTGCGGGTTTCCGGAAAAACCGGCGAGGGTGTCGAGGCGCTATTAGATAAGGTAGTCGAACTCGTGCCCCCGCCCACCACCGATTATCCCATGGATGCGCCCGCCCGCGCCATGATCTTCGACTCGGTCTACGACACCTATCGGGGCGTGGTTACCTATATCCGTATGATTGACGGCAAACTTATCCCGCGCCAAAAAATCAAGATGATGTCCACCGGTGCCGTTCACGAGTTGCTAGAGATCGGCATTGTGTCACCTACCCCCAAGAAGTGCGAAGGGCTGGGGCCCGGCGAGGTGGGGTACCTCATCACCGGCGTAAAAGACGTGCGGCAATCCAAGGTGGGCGACACCGTGACCTGGGCCAGTAAGGGTGCGACCGAGCCGCTTCAGGGTTACGAGGACCCCAAGCCCATGGTGTACTCCGGGCTGTTTCCCATCTCCCAGGCCGACTTCCCGGACCTACGGGATGCCCTAGAGAAGTTACAACTCAACGACGCTTCCCTCACCTATGAGCCGGAAACATCGGTGGCATTGGGCTTCGGGTTCCGCTGCGGTTTCTTGGGGCTGCTCCACATGGAAATCACCCGCGACCGACTGGAACGAGAGTTCGGTTTGGACCTGATTTCGACCGCGCCGTCGGTGTCCTACCGGGTGGTTGCCGAGGACGGTTCCCACACGCACGTCCATAACCCCTCCGATTGGCCGGGCGGCAAGCTTCGAGAGGTATGGGAGCCCATCGTCAAGACCACGATCATTGTGCCAAGCGAGTTCGTGGGCAGCACCATGGAGCTGTGCCAGTCGAAACGCGGCCAGATGGGGGGCATGGACTATCTTTCCGAGGATCGGGTCGAACTGCGCTACACCATGCCGTTGGGCGAAATCATTTTCGATTTCTTTGATGCGCTCAAGTCCCGCACCAAGGGGTATGCGTCCCTCAACTACGAGGAGGCGGGGGAACAGGAGTCAAACCTGGTCAAGGTGGATATCCTGCTCAATGGCGACCCGGTGGATGCGTTTTCGGCGATTGTGCATCGGGATTCGGCCCAATGGTATGGCAATAAGATGACCAAGAAACTCAAGGAGTTGATCCCGCGTCAACAGTTTGAGGTGCCGATCCAAGCCGCCATTGGCTCGAAGATTATCGCCCGGGAGAATATTCGGGCGGTGCGGAAAGACGTGCTGGCCAAGTGCTATGGCGGCGATATTTCCCGCAAGCGGAAGCTTTTGGAAAAGCAGAAGGAAGGCAAAAAGCGCATGAAATCGCTGGGGTCGGTGTCGGTGCCTCAGGAGGCCTTCGTGGCGGCACTATCGACCGACGACAATAACAAGAAATAGGCGCCACCATCCCAAAATTTCCACCCCCTTTGTTACCCCCGCTATTTCTCAGTATGGGGTTAGCGGGGGGATTTTTAAGGGGTAAGGTCGATGAAGTCTAGATGAGATTTACATCGGTTTAGTGTTAAATAATTTTGGTAAAAAATTGGGATATTTTCAGCTTTTTGGGGAAACTTTGCCAGATTTATTCGGGATTGGTAGGAGGGGATTGGGGTCACCGGCGGTGGCAATTCGAAACCTAAACCCCCTATTTCGGGGGTGATATAAGTGATGGTAGGGTCGCAAACCGCTCATGCGAAGCGTCGAAAGCGGGTGCGAATAATGGTGTCTAACGCCCCGCCTTGGGCGTCGGCAAGCTTATATTTCATCCAGCCAGTCGGTGAGGGCTTTCGCTAATGCCTGCGCCTGGTGGATGGCCATGCCTAGCTGCGTATCGCGGGCAAATAACCCCAGCACCAAGTGGCCGACCGGCGGATGCTCAATCCTGGCCATGCCTAGGAATTCGGAGTTTGGTAATTCAACGGCGACGACGGTTTCTTGCAGGTCACTTTTAAGCGGGTCAATCACCTGGGCCTGAGCCAGAGACACGCTCAACATGGAGGCGTTTAAGGCCGCCATGCGGGATGCATCATCGGGTGAGTTAAAACCGATTGAGGCGACGTGGATGCCGTCCCCGGTACCCAAAATGATTGAGTGTATTCCCTGGTACTGGTTGCGCAAATGCGACAACAGCGGCAGAGCTGCTGCCGCAATGTCGTTTGCGCCAAAGTCACGCCCACGCACCCGACGGTGTCGAGCAATGAATTCGTCTGTCATGAGTTACTCCTGATAGCGAGTTCCACCACCCGGGCCACATCTTCACGAATTCTGGGATCCGCTACGACAACTGGAGTGGGCGGCATGATCGGGATGGGCGGCATTCCCGGGGGCACCACAAGGGGTGCGGCACCGGCAATAGCACCATCGCCTAGATCAACTTTAGTCAATTGCTCAGTCAGTAACGTCTTCGTCATGGAGGTGATAGTGGCTTCGTCGATTTCAACGAAGTTCAGGGCGATACATAGCCGCCCCTTTTTCAGGGGGGTTTTCACCTCTGGAATCCACTGTTCCAACTGTTCTTCAATCAGGGTGGGGTCACCATACAGCCACAGCACTACACCCGCCTCCGGGTTATTCAGTGCCGCCCGGGTGGATTCGAATCGGTCCTGGCCAGCCGTGCCAAACAGGCCGATTTCGGTGCCGTCATCGCGTTTCCAAATGCCGTAGTCGATACCCACGGTTGTGGTGGTCTTCCACCTAGGGATGAATTCGTCGTTTTCCGACCCCTTGACTTCCGTCATAATGGGAAGCACTGTGGACAGAGTTTCGACACAGGTGGTTTTCCCCACCCCGACGGGGCCTACGAAAACCACACCTTTAGTGGTAGGAGAGCCGATGATTGCATCCTGGGGTACGGAATGATAGGGGTCCAGGTCAAGAACGTCGAGTTCTTCGATCTTGCCATGACGCCGTTTGCGGAAGGAGTTCGATTGCATTGTCTTAATAATTCCCTAATCCGAATTTGATTTGACCCAATATCTTAAGTATTGATTAAGTAGCCTAGGTTGTCTAATCTGAAATCTAATCGGGTTCACCCGATTGGCGCGAGCTGGTTTTCCCACTATAGAAAATATAGCGAACGTTGAAACAGGTCCGAATCGAAAAGGAATTGGTGAATATGTCCCAACAAGATCATCTTAATAATTTTTTGAATAGCCTCGCAGAGGATATTTCTGGCTTCATCGGTGCTTCGGTCGTAGACCTGGGTACGGGCATGTCCCTGGCCTCAGTTGCCCGGGTGGCAAACTTTGACCTTGATGTCGCTGCCGCCTATAACTGCGAAATGGTGAAAGCAAAGCGGAAGACCATTCAGGCTCTGGGTATTGACTCTCACTTGCAGGATATGCTGCTTACCTTGTCCGACCAGCTTCACCTGGTGCGGGTGCTCAATAACGACCTGTTCGTGTACGTCGCTGTCCAGTCCTCACAGTCCAACCTGGCTCTGCTGCGGACCGCGGTGAACGCCAACATTGAGAAGTATAATCTGGTCTGAAATGGTCGCCCGGAATTAGCGGACCCCACGTCAGAGCCAGAATCCTCCACGGACGAATCCGTCACCGAATCTGCCCAATCCTTCGCCAGCCCGACGGCAACTGCTGCCGAGGCTGAGGCCAAGGTTGAGGCCGCGACTGCAACGACTCCTGTAGCTCCCGCTGCGGAGACCGATGTGGCCGATACGGCTGATGCTTCTGCGAACCCGGACGCTTCAACAGCGACACCAGCCATGGCAGCTGAAACCGTCACAGCGGTTCCAACTACCCCAACGACTGAACCTGTAGCAGTTGATGCACCGGAGCAGGCCCCAGCGCAGGTTGATAAGGAACCGGCAGATACACCAACAATGGTCATGCCAGCAGTGGTGCAACCAACACCACAGCAATCATCATTAGAGTCAGAGAACCAGAAACCGGAATCAGGCACTCAGGTGCCGGAATCGGAACCAAAAACATCGGGCGCTGATGATGACCCAAAACTCAAACCCGAACCCGAACCAACAGTCGAGGCCGAAACCAAGACCGAAGTCGAAAAAAGCGGCAACGACGAAACCAACGACGAGCCCGAAAAAGCGGCTCACGGCGGCGGTAGCGGCACGGCAGCGGGGTCGGGTAATGAGTTACCGGCTGAGCCACACCAGGAAGCTACTCGGCCCGCAGAGGCGGAGCTAGCGGACCAGGATCGGTCGAAGTTGGCGTTTCTAGAATCGGAATACCTCATGATGGAAATACCACCTTTGGACCTGGATTCAACCACCGGAATAGACTTCTTGGCTGACAACGATGATTACTCGGACCCGGTCTTTGCCGCAGTAAAGAAAGACCTGGAACGAAAAGAACGAGAACAAGCAGCTGCCGCGGCCGCCGCCGCAGCCATGGCAGCCGCCTCGGATCCATCATCGTCAGGGGATAATGCCGCCGACAACGTGAATAATCCTGCGCCGGTCGATACCAATTCCAAGCCGCAGCAACAACCAGCGGCAGCGAAGAAAGTACCACTACCGGATTATCCCACCGTCGAAATGCATTTCCCTGCTGATCCCGGGAGTAACCAGTTAGACGAAACCGCGAAGATGCAGTTCGTGATGCCACCCTATGATCCGGCACCCCGAAACCCATCACCGCGGAATCTGCCAAACCGGCAGCAACCGCCACAAGCGCCCCCACAAGCCAATAACCAGTCGGATGCCAGGTCTAACGGGCACCGAGGTTTGTGGAAGCGCTTATTCAGGCGACATTGAAGAACAACGACAACCGGTAGCCTAGTCGCCAGAGTGGCTGCTACCGGTACGTCAACCCGATGCCTTCATTGGGCTCGGGCCCACTCGCGCAGGCACGTGCCTCTGCCACAGAAGAGCGATGCGTGCCTGTGTTTCTAGTTTCTATTGAGTTTTGGCTGTGACCCGGTAGCTGGTGGGTTTTCGCCGTAATATTTCTGGGCCGGCTTAGTCGCATTATGAGAATTGCCCAAATATAGGGGCGATGGCTGATTGGCGTGACCTTGGGTTTTCCTGAATTTTATGGCAAATAGTCCTCATGGTCTAGGCTTATATAAGGTTACAGCGAATACGAGCGAAATGCCGGGGTTCTTTTATAAGGGGCTCATGAATCTTTGCAGCATATCTGCCGCGGTTCGGTGGATGTTGTTGGTGGCATTTTTCTTCTAGTTTCATCTGGTTAACCCCGATAAATTCACTATAATGGGGGTAAAATGAAATAATGGTATTTGTTCATTGTTACGCATTTTAGATTAAAAATGGGTAGCATATTTATATAACTGTAATAGTGGTGTTTAGGCGGAAATTTAGATTTCCCTCGTTCATCTCTCATTTCTTTGTAAGGAGTTTCTTGTCATGAGCCGAAGGCTTGTCACAGCTTTGGGTACGTCGATCGTCCTTGCAGTGCCTATCATTGCTGCCGCCCCCGTGGCCGGTGCCAATGAGGAACCGTATTTCACGGTCGCAATTAGTGAGGGAAAATGCCTGCTCAGCCTCAATCAGGCCAACCCTCAGGCGAAGCAGAATCAACAATTTCTCGCCTCGCCCACCAAAAACCGCATCCAATACTTTAATTCGAGGATTCCTGGTCTGGAAGCGCTGGTAAATGAGCTTGCCGACGCCCATACGTCGGAAAAAACCGCTTTGGCGGGGGGCGACAATGTGGGCATGACCAAGTCCGGTGATGCCCTCACCGCCACCAAGTCCAAGATCACCGAGCTGGTCACTAGAAGCGGCATGAACGAGAAAGACGCCGAAGAGATCGTCAAACTCGCCAATGACTACCGCAAAGAAGGCGGTCCCACCCAGGTCAGCTATGAGGTGGAGCAAAAGAAAATCGCCGCGGCCCTTACCGCCGCCACCACCGCCCTATCAACCGAAAACCAGTTTGCTAATAACAATAAATCCCTGCCGGATAATTCCCCCAAGTTCAACCAAATCAATGCCGAATGGGATGCGGCCTTCCGTAATGCGGTTGAGGGGCAACACAGTGGGCGGCTCACTGCCATTAAGGCCTGCCAGGAAAACCGGACCGTCACCGCTGGCGGTACCGGCGCGACCAGCGCACCCGCCACGACCAGTGGGGCGGCAAAAACCAGCGAAGCGCTACAGCAGCCGAGCAGCCCACTGTATAAGCTGCTCCACACCCTCTCGTCCGTGTCTGGGGTGGCTGGGACGATTATCACCGTGTTCCAAAACCTTCTGAAAACCGGTGCTATCAAATTCTAGCCGGCCGGCCACCCCGGCCAGGTGGTAGGGATTACCTGCCGCCACCGCCGCTGATGTGCCGCCACGCGATGGGCAGCTGCTCAGCATAATACGGCCAGTTATGGGTGCCGCCATGCAGATAGGTCACCTGTTGGTGGGTCATGCCCTGCGCCCGCATTGCATCATCCAGGTCGTGGGTGCACTGATTTACCAGTTTCTCTAAAATCACCGACCCGGTGAGTGTGATCGGCCCACCATCTTTGGCAACAATGTCCTTATCCCGCTGCGTCACCTCGCCATCTGCGGCAAACAGGTACACCGGCATGCCGCGCAACCCAGACGGGTTGGCGGTCACATCATTCCGGCGCCGCTCCGCCGACACCCCCGGCCCCCACTGGTTATCGGGGTTGCCGCCGGTCGCCGTGTTAATCAGGTTCAAAAACCCGCGGCCATCGGTGCTCGTGGGGGAGTAACATCCCGAAAACCCAAACGTGCCCCGGTACAGGTCCGGGTGCAGATTCGCCAACCGCACCGCCGCACTGCCGCCCATGGACACGCCACCAATATACCTGGTGCCATTAAACTTCAGGTCGGCTTCCCGCTCTAGCACGGTGGGTAGCTCGCTGGTCAAAAACGTTTCCCACTGCATCCGACCCAAGATTGGGTCATCGGACTGCCAGTTAGTGTAATTCGACCCGGTCGCCTCTGTCGGCATGATCGCCGTCACCTGCTCGCCGCTGAGCTGCTGCACATTGCCTTCCCGCAGCCACCCGGACTCCTTCGGCGCGGTCACCCCATCCAACAGATACAGCATTGGGGCTGGCTTACCCTGGTCCTTCGCGTGCTGCACCTGCACCTGCACCACCCGCCGCATCGCCGGCGACTCCACGAACAACCGTTCGATACCGGGGTGTTGGGCGTCGGCCTCCCGCTTCGCCAACCGAGGCGCTGCATAGTCCCGCAGCGAGGCGGGCGGGTACGGGTTCGGCCGGAAATAGATGGGCGGCGTCGGCATATACCCAGGCGTTGACCCCAAGAGTCTTTCTAGCTCCGGGGCTAGCCTGGGATCCTTCGACATCCGTTCAACCGCGCTCGACGACCCCAGATCCCCCACATCCGTAGCCTCCGCCGGCATCACCCCCAGGTTCAGGCCGGCGCTCACACCCGCCACGACTATCCCCCCAAGGATTCGCATCGCTTTTCGACGCATCAACCTCACCGCTTTCCTATCGGATAAATCATGAAATGATTATAGTCCGACTGTTAGGCGTCGAAAAGCTTATTGGCTCATATGCCGCCACGCGATCGGCAACTGCTCCGCAAAATACGACCAAAAATGGATACCACCCTGTTGATACGTGATCTTCTGGTGGGTCATGCCCCGCGCCCGCATCGCATCATCCAACTCGTGCGCGCACTCATTCGACATTTTCTCCAACACCACCGAACTCGGGATCGCCGCATTCCCCACCGGACCGTACTTCGCAGTAATACTCCGATCCCGAGGCGTAATCACCCCATCCGCCGTAAACACATACACCCGCATATTCTTGAGCCCCTCCGGGTGCGCCGTCACATCATTCCGCAGCCGCTCCGGCGATGTTCCCGCTCCCCACTGATTATGCGGATTCCCGGCTCCCGCGGCCACTATCATATTTAAAAATTCCCGCCCCATATTGCTCGTCGTGGAATAGCACCCTGAAAGCCCAAACGTGCCCCGGTACCGATCCGGGTACAAGCTCGCCAACCGCACCGCGGCCCCCGCACCCATCGACGCCCCACCAAGATACCGGGCGCCATTAAACTTTAAATCCGCCTCCTTCTCTAGCACGGTGGGCAGTTCGCGCGTCAAAAACGTTTCCCACTGCATCCGCCCCAACATCGGATCATCCGCCTGCCAGTTCGCATAATTCGACGACCGGGCCTCCGTTGGCATCACCACCGTCACCTGCGCATCCTGGTGCAATTGCTGCACCCTCCCCTCCGTCAACCAGCTTGATGTGTCATTTGAAGCCGCCCCATCCAACAAATACAACATTGGTGCCGGCTTACTCCGGTCCTTCGCATACTGCACCTGCACCTGCACCACCCGCCGCATCGCCGGCGATTCCACGAACAAACGTTCGACATTAGGTTCGTAGCCATCGGGCTCCCGCTTCGCCAACCGGGGCGCTGCATAGTTCCGTAGTGAAGCAGCGGGATACGGATTCGGCCGTAAATACACCGGTGGCACCTGCACATACCCCGGCTGCCCCCGATGCGCCGCCTCATACGCATCCTGCAA
>ERZ773083.1425-NODE-1425-length-16303-cov-2.996984_pt1 | contig 16303 bp, 9 predicted proteins | sample MGYA00511465_ERZ773083 | MGnify/ENA primary metagenome ERZ773083 (study PRJEB29015, sample SAMEA2738001) | human oral metagenome | biome: human oral; feature: human-associated habitat; material: dental | place: China | collected 2060 ... | reverse complement strand
ATAGCCCGTTAGGATGGTTTGTCCGTAACCTTCTTTATATTCGTCAAATTCTGAATTGTCTACCAATCGAAGGATAATTTCCTTCATATCATAAGGCTCTGTACGCAATTTAGGCAGGATACCGTAAATTTCGTTAGGGTCTTTCAGCGGTTTATGAGCTTCAATGCGGTTAAAGCCCGCTTTTTCAGTATCGGCGAGTTTAGCCATTGTACGGCGTACACGGTCGAGAGCGTCTTTATCATCGGTTGCCTTGTAGTCGGTCACCCCGCTAATTTCACAATGGGTAGTTGCCCCACCTAAGGTTTCATTGTCGATGTTTTCGCCTATCGCTGCCTTCACTAAATAGCTACCTGCCAAGAAGATACTACCCGTTTTATCTACTATCAGTGCCTCATCGCTCATTATAGGCAGATAAGCCCCACCCGCCACACAACTGCCCATTACTACGGCTATTTGGGTGATGCCCATACTACTCATCAGGGCGTTGTTGCGAAAGATGCGACCAAAGTGTTCCTTATCGGGGAAAATCTCGTCCTGCAAAGGCAAGTACACCCCCGCGCTATCCACCAAATAGATGATAGGTAATCGGTTCTCCATCGCAATTTCTTGAGCGCGTAGGTTCTTTTTGGCTGTAATAGGAAACCACGCTCCCGCCTTTACAGTAGCGTCGTTAGCTACTACTACGCATTGTCTACCAGCTACATAGCCTATCACCACCACTGCACCAGCCGAGGGGCAACCGCCGTGTTCTTCGTACATTCCCTCACCGGCAAAAGCGCCTATTTCTATTTGGGGTTTATCGTTGTCTAACAGATACTCTATGCGTTCACGAGCCGAAAGTTTACCTTGGCTGTGAAGCTTTTCGAGGTTCTTTTTGCCCCCGCCTTCTTTTACTTTTTTCAAGCGTTTGCGCAGCTGACTAAGGGCTAATTTATTGTAATCTTCGTTTGTATTGAATTGAATGTCCATTGTAATGTTATGAGGGTGCAAAGGTAGGAAATAATTATGAATTACAAATGATGAATGATAAGTAACAAAATAATACAGAAAATGAATCGTATAGACTTTTTGTATTTTTACATCAGTTCAATATAATAAAGTAGTACTTTTCAATCATTTTTACATTGCTACAATCTCCCTCAGAAGGTAGATAACTTTCGTTTTTCATTACTTTTCTTTCGCCAAAACCTCTTTTTATCCTTCACTTTTAACCATTCACTATCAACTACTTATATACCCTTTCTATACCAATCGTCCAAGATTCGTTCAAGCTTCCTATAAGCTCCCTATAAGCTAAGCATACCCATTTACCCTCTATTTTTCACTTTTTAGCCAATTTACTCCTTCCGAACCTCTCCGAAATCTTTCGATAATCCAACTCTCTCAGCTTGCTAACTTAATCACCTGCGTAGCTCGCACTGTTCATTATGTCACAACTGCCCGTACAGCTTACACCTAATTTGCTAATCAAAAAAATTGGCACTAATTTTGTAAAGGTAGAAATAAGGTATATGTTACCTAACTCTAACTAAGAGAGAAATTGTTAAAAATGTTAAATTAAAAAGGAAAACTGTACAACTTTTAAGAAGTTTTTGTACATTTGTGCCTTAATTTGAAATGAAAAATATGAAGATAAAAGTATTATTTGCGCTATTCTTAGGAGGTTGCTCCTTAGGTTTTTCACAAATAAAAGTATCTCCTGTCGAAATTTATAACACAGTAGTAGATAGAGGATATGAAATACAAGAAGTTGTAGAACGATTAGGCGATTATTACTATGCTAGTAAAGATTATCCTAAAGCGTTTCATTGGTATGAAAAACTGATGAAAGACGGCAACTACTCTCCCCAACCCATCAACCGTTACCGCTATGCAGTGGTATTGCAAGCTTTAGGTAAAAAAGACGAAGCTAAAAAACAATTTAACCTATTTGAGGTACTCACAAAAAAAAGTGACGCTCCTCAAACTAACCCTACACCAGATTGCTCTCGTGAAATTATAGGCACTGTAACCGATGCCGAAACAGGTGCCAAGCTCTCTGGGGCTCAAGTTTTTATATTCGATAGTGCTATGGGAGCTCTTTCCAGCAATACAACTGATAGTAAAGGCTCTTTTACTACCAAAAAACTGAACTGTAACTTCCAAAATGGCTTTGTGGAAATCGTAAAAAAAGATTATGATATTGCCGATACCCCTATCGTTTTTGAGAACAATAACACTCTCAAAAAAACAATATCATTAGCCCCTCACACAATAAGCCTTAACGAGGGCGATGATTTAGCCCCTGTTTTTGCCATTGATAATATTCATTTTAACTACGGAAGAACCAATATCCGATATGACGCCTCTGTGCAATTAGCTAAAATTGTGGCTTTCTTGGAAGCCAATCCTACTGTAAAGATAGCAATTAAAGTGCACACCGATAGCCGAGGAGAAGACGGTTACAATATGAACCTCACCGAAACTCAAGCACAATCTATCTATCAATGGCTTGTAAGCAAAGGTATTTCTCCTAACCGATTAACTGCCAAAGGTTATGGCGAAACGCAATTGGTAAATGGTTGCGAAAACGGAGTGCCTTGTAGCGAAGAAGAACACCAAGCCAATAAACGCGTAGAATTTATTATTATCGAAAAATAAAATACTTTTTTCATTAATTTTCATAGCTTCTACACTTTGTTAAACAGCAAGTTTAGCAAAGTGTAGTTTCTTTGATTCTAAAATTAAAAAAACTTACACAATATGAAAGGAAAATATTTACTCCTATTTTTCGTTTTACTAATCGCTTGTAAAGACGAAAAATCAAATCCTGAAAACAAAGAACCAAAAGCAGGAGTAGGATTAAGAATTGCTACTGCTTATGGAGCTCCTAATGTCGATAAATGGATTGCTAATGCTAAAGCTATGGGTATTAATTGTATGCGATTGACTGATATGATACAAAAAGATAAAGGTCATTTGCAAGATTTAACCAGTGACCCTGAACATAAGTTTGACGAAATGGATAAAAAAGTAGCCAAAATAGTTGCCAGCGGTATGACTTATGTTTTAGATTTATCCTACATACGAAATCAACTCATAAAAGAAGGTATCAACCCTTATTCACCTTCTACCGATTGGACTCCGTATTTAGAAGTTGTTTTAAACAGAACCCCTATAAAAGGATATACTTATAAAAACGACCCTCACCTTGCTTTCATAGCCATAGCAGGCGAGCCTTTTAGTAAATACAATGATAATCCAATAGAGAAAGCGGGTAATAAAGCTAATCTCATTGCCTTCTATAAACGGTTAGCCCTTCAGTTAAAGAGAATGGGAGTAACTCGCCCTATTTCAGCAGGTGCGTTCCTTCATCAAGGCAAAGACGGATGGGGTACCGATGCCGATTTAGGTTTTAAAGAAATATGGTCGTTGCCCGAGATTGATATCCCCACCATACACGTATACGACGACGACGCTATTAATAGTATTCCCCAATTAGTTGCCTTTTGCCATAGCATTGGTAAACCTTTGGTTATTGAGGAAACAGGAAAAGAATACAAAGGAAATGATGCTGAGAGAGCTCAATGGTTTGAGAAGATTACCTCCAAAATTAAAGACTCTCAAGCCTTCCCTGATGGTATAGGTTTGTGGAATATAGGCGAAATGAATGGTTATGATGTTCGTGCCGATGAACACCCTATAACTACCAAAGCAGTACGAGAACTAATGCTATTAACTCAAAGCAAGCTACTAAATTAACAAACAGCTTATTATCGTCTGATTATGACTATTATTATCCCTAAAAACTACTCAACTCCCTACGGAATAATGGATACCGAGCGAGCTATAAAACTAATCAAAGACTCTTTTGAGCAGGCTTTGGCGCGTGCTTTAAACCTCACACGTATTTCGGCTCCTTTATTTGTGAAGCGTTCCACAGGTCTTAATGATAACCTCAACGGAATAGAACGCCCTGTTAGCTTCGAAATGAAAGATTACAAAGGTGAAGTGATAGAAATTATCCATTCTCTTGCTAAATGGAAACGTTTAGCCCTGAAACGCTATGGTATTAAAGCAGGCGAAGGCATTTATACTGATATGAATGCTATCCGTAGAGATGAAGAATTAGACAATACCCATTCTATTTATGTAGACCAATGGGATTGGGAAAAAGTGATAACTCCCTCTCAGCGCACTTTATCTTATCTCAAACAAACCGTAAAACAGCTATATAGTGCCTTTCTCGAAACAGAAGCGATATTAGTAAAAGAATATAACAAGTGTAAGGTTTTTCTACCTCGTGAAGTAACATTCATAAGTTCACAAGAATTAGAAGATATGTATCCTAACTTATCACCTTCTGAACGTGAACATAATTTCACCAAAGAAAAAGGAGCTATTTTTATTACTCAAATAGGCAAAACACTTCTTTCAGGAAAAAAACACGACAATAGAGCCCCCGATTATGATGATTGGGAACTCAATGGCGACCTTATTATTTGGAATCCTGTACTAAACAGCGCTTTAGAACTTTCTTCAATGGGTATTCGAGTAAACGAAGCCTCTCTACATTCTCAACTGAAAGCTTCAAAATCAGAAGAACGTGAGAAGTTAGAATATCATCAGATGCTATTACGCGGTGAATTACCCTTAACTATTGGGGGAGGTATCGGTCAATCTCGTATCTGTATGCTACTCTTGCAAAAAGCTCATATCGGTGAAGTACAAGCATCAATATGGACAGATGATATGGTTCAGTTATGCGATAAGAACGGAATTCATTTATTGTAAACGGATATTGTACATATTGAGAAAAGATGTATCTTTGCACCAAAATATAACAAGATAAACTATGAAATGGGAAGGAAGAAGACAAAGTAGCAATGTAGACGATCGTCGCGGAATAAGTGCTAAAGGTGGTCTTATAGCAGGCGGTGGTATCGTAGGTATCATTGTAGTATTGTTACAACTTTTTGGAGGCGAAACAGGACAACAAGTAGCCTCTGTAGTAAATCAAGTAGCAGGTGGTAACCAAACTCAACAAGCAGTAGAACGCGTAGAACTTACTGCCGAACAAAAGAAAATAGGTGAATTTACCGCTACAGTACTCGCCGATACCGAAGATGTATGGGATAAAGTATTTGCTCAAAATGGCTTAGGAACCTATAAGAAACCTACCTTGGTACTCTTTACCGCTAATGTAAATACAGGCTGTGGAACTGCCTCTTCTGCAGTAGGTCCATTCTATTGTCCTGCTGACCAAAAGCTCTATATGGATATGGATTTCTTTGAAGAACTCAAAACACGCTTCGGAGCTAAAGGTGGCGATTTTGCTATTGCCTACGTAATGGCACACGAGGTAGGGCATCATATCCAAACGCTTTTAGGCACTTCGCAACAAGTACGCCAAAAACAACAAGGGCTCTCCAAAGCAGCTGCCAATAAATGGTCGGTAGCACAAGAATTACAAGCCGATTTCTATGCGGGAGTATGGGCACATCACAACCAAAAATATTTAGATGCCGACGATATTGACGAAGCTCTTAGTGCGGCTAACGCTGTAGGTGATGATGCTATACAAAAACGTATGCAAGGACACGTAGTACCTGATTCTTTCACTCACGGTACTTCTGAACAACGCAAATATTGGTTTACCAAAGGTTACAATACTGGAGATATCCGTCAGGGTAATATTCAAACTATTTATGAACAAACAAGTAATCGTTAAGGATTTAGGTAATAAAGACTACAAAGAAACGTGGGACTACCAAGAGTCGCTGTTTGAAGAAATAGTCGCACAAAAAACAAATAACAAAGCTAATGGCACAAACTTGCCTACTACTAATTATTTCCTTTTTGTAGAACATCCCCACGTATATACACTTGGCAAAAGCGGTCATATAGAGAATCTACTCATCGATGAAGAAGGACTAAAAAATAAAGGGGCTACTTTTTACAAAATCAATCGTGGTGGAGATATCACCTATCACGGACCTGGACAGATTGTGGGGTATCCTATCTTAGATTTAGAAAATTTTTTCACCGATATCCACAAATATTTGCGTTCTTTAGAAGAAGTAATTATCCGTACTCTTTCCGATTATGGTCTCAAAGGCGAACGCAGTGAAGGTGAGACAGGGGTTTGGCTTGATGTAGGAACGCCTTTTGCTCGTAAAATTTGCGCAATGGGAGTCCGTTGTTCTCGTTGGGTAACAATGCACGGTTTTGCCCTAAATGTAAATACTGATTTAGGCTATTTTGATAATATCATCCCTTGTGGTATTCGCGGTAAAGCAGTAACGTCTCTAAATGTAGAATTAGCAAAAGATAAGGTGGATACTCAAGAGGTAAAACAACGTATCTTAACTCATTTTAAAGAAATCTTTGAAGCAACATTATAAAGAATAAAAAAGGGAGGTATCAAAATGATAACCTCCCTCCTATTTTATAGAAATATTCTTTTCTTACATTGATATAATAATAAATTCACTACGACGGTTTGCTTGATGCTGTTCTTCAGTACAGGGTACTCCATTTGAGCAACCATTTACTAATTGCGTTTCTCCATATCCCTTACCCGTAATCCTATCTTTGTGAATACCGTGAGCTATAAGCCACTTAATAGTTGATTTTGCACGTCTTTGTGACAAAGCTAAGTTATAGCTATCAGAACCTCTACTATCAGTATGCAAGCGCACATCTATTTTCATAGTAGGGTACTCTTCCATTACTTTTACTATTTTAGCCAACTGTTCAGCTGCATCAGGACGAATATTAGCTTTATCATAGTCGAAGTATATATTATCTATTTTTAATTCCTTTGATAAATCATCTCCTATTTTTATAGGTTTCTTCTCAACAATAGGAGATAACAATACTTCAGCATACGCGTCTTTTAATCCTGTTAAAGTAATATTTTGTTCGTCAGAAGAAAAACCTTCCCTTATTGTTTTAATTATTAGCTGTTCATCTTTGCAATTGGAAGTATAAAGAAAACTAAAAGTCCCCTCCTTATTCGAGATTTGTTCTTCTATTAACTTCAATGACTTATCTAATAAAGTAATTTTAGCATCTGCTATTACTTCTAAACTTTTTGCATTTTTAACAACCCCATTAATAGCTTGTTTGCACGAGAACTGTACTGGAGCTTCCTCATAAAAACTATAAATATCGTCACTTCCTTTTCCTTCAGGGCGGTTAGAAGTGAGATAACCTATCTTAGTTTTACTATTGATAACATAACAAAAATCATCTTCAGCACTATTGGCAGGGCGACCTACATTCACAGGTTTAGAAATAGGATTGTCTTCCTCATCTAATTTTACGGCATAAATATCTAATCCGCCTAAACCTGGAAAACCATCTGATGAATAATACAATATGTTATCATCTGAAACAAATGGGAAAGACTCTCTACCTTGTGTATTGATAAGTGCTCCTAAATTCTCTGGCTTCCCATAACCGTTTTTCAGTATTTTAGCACGATAAATATCCGATGCTCCAATAGTGCCTTTCATATCCGATGCAAAATAAATATATTTGCCATCAGGACTTAAAGCAGGGTGGGCTACACTATGAATATTACTATTAAAAGGCATTTCTTTTATATCTTCCCACTTACCGCTCTTATTTTTGGTAGCTTTAAATATCTTCAACAATACTGTTTCGTCCCCATTAGTCTTTACTTCATTGTGGATAAAGTTATTACGAGTAAAATAAATCGTGTTTCCATCTTTGCTAAACGCAGCTGTCGATTCGTTAAACTTAGTATTGATACCATTGAGCTTTCCTTTCTTAAAAACTTGCAAGCTATCGGTAGTTGCCTCATACAAACTATAAAAATTATCTCCTGTCCAATCTGCACGCTTCTTTAAAATTCCTCCTTTGCTAGTAGCATATACTATATTATTACCATAAAAAGCTGTCCCATACTCTGATTTATTAGTATTAATCTGCAAGGGGTGTAGTACCATTCTATCAGAATTTCGCTTAATTTCTGCCTGATAATCTCTGTTCTTTTGAAAGAGTACTGCACGCGAATCAGTATTCCCTTTAAGAGCCACAAACTTATCCATCATTTTGTCAGAGGCTTCATAATCTTCCACTGATTTTAAAGTTTGCGCATAACGATAGTAATATTCAGGATTAATATTATAAGGTTTCCCTGTCTTAGCATCAGTATTTGCAAAGAGTTTTGCATACCACTTATTCGCTTGTTTGTAATCGGCATTATAGTAGTAAGCATTAGCCAAATTTTCTAATAGCTCTTGGGGTTCTACTCCTTTACGGGCAATACTTTCATAGGCATTAATAGCCTGTACATAATCCAAGTTCTTGTAATAGTTAGCTGCTTTCTGTAAAGCTTCTTTTTCACTTTGTCCACAAATAGTTTGTGTAAAAGTACTTACAAGAATGGCTAATAAATAGAAAGGTATTTGTTTCTTCATAAATCAATAAAAGGAAAAAATTATAAAAAAGAAAGTTTGTAATATCAACTGGGTAAATAGAAAAATAGGAGTTAATTTATAACTCCTAATCTTCCATTACAATATTTCTATTAATCCATACTTACCACAATAAACTCACTACGGCGGTTAGCTTGATGTTGTTCTTCAGTGCAAGGCACTCCATTTGAGCAACCATTTACTAATTGCGTTTCTCCATAGCCTTTCGCTTTCAATCGCTTGCGGTCAATACCTTGCTTAACTATCCATTCAAGAGTTGATTTAGCCCGACGGTCAGATAAAGCTAAGTTATAAGCATCTGTAGCTCGGCTATCGGTGTGCGAACGAATATCTATCTTCATCTTAGGATATTGTTTCATCACTTCCACAATCTTAGCTAATTCTACCGCTGCATCTGGTCTGATGTTCGACTTGTTTAAATCGAAGTATATTTCTTTTATCTCAAATACTTTAGCTAAATCAGTATCCTTTGAGATAGCTATTTCTCTCGGTTTTAACAAGAATTCGTAAAAGATATCTCCTTCTTTACCCGTTAATACTTTCACTTCTGTGGTTTCATATTTATCTTTTTCAGCTCTTAGGTAACAATATAATTCTTTACAATCCACCTTCTTGAATGCAAAAGTACCATCTTCTTTAGTTCTTTGAGTATCTATCTGTTTCATTGTTCTATCTGATAGTACTATAAGAGCATCTACAATAACGCTTTTTGTATTAGCATCTTTCAGTACTCCTTTCAGCATTTTCTCACAGTCAAAGGATAAAGGTTTCTCTTCATAAAAGCTGTAAATATCATCTTTGCCTTTTCCTCCAGCTCTGTTAGAACTTAAAAATCCTATCTTACTGTCACTATCCATTATAAAACAAAAATCATCATCAGCACTATTACCTGGCTTACCTATATTAATAGGTTTTGATACTGTTCCGTCTTCATAAAACTTTACCGCAAAGATATCCAAACCTCCTAACCCTGGAAAGCCATCTGATGAGTAATACAACACATTGTTCTTAGAGATAAAAGGGAAAGATTCACGTCCCGACGTATTAATAACATCTCCTAAATTTTCGGGTCTACCGTATTTATTATTTCCTAAAATCTCTACGCGAAAGATATCCGAACTCCCTAAGGTTCCTTTCATATCTGAAGCAAAATAAAGATATTTTTCATCAGGACTCAAGGCTGGGTGTGCTACATTGTATTGGTTACTATTAAATGGCACCTCTACCACATTTCCCCAATCTCCTTTTTCATCTTTCGTTGCTTTAAGTATTTTTAGTAAGATAGTATTTTCTCCATTCGTTCCTATCTTTTTATTTATATAGTTATTACGGGTAAAATACACTGTTTTTCCGTCTTTTGTAAATACAGCCGTAGATTCATTAAACTTTGTATTTAAAGCTGATGAAAAAGGTTTCTTATTACTTAATTCTTGCTTATTGCGGTCTGCTATATACAGGTCATAAAAACCCTCTCCTGTCCATTGTGAAATTCCTCCTTTAGAAGCTCTACCGCTATTAGCTGCTGCAAAAACTATTTTATCACCATAAAAAGCTGTCCCATATTCTGAATATTCGGTATTAATAGCTACTGGGTGTAATTGCAAACGTCCTGAGTTACTCTCTATCACTTCCCGATAGTCCTTATTCTCTTCATAAAGTATAGCACGCGTATCATTATTACCTGTAAGCTCAGCAAACTGAGACATTAGCTTATTCGCTTCGTCATATTTCCCTACTGATTTTAGTACTTGTGCATAACGATAGTAATATTCAGGTTTGATTTTATATTTCTTATTCTCAAATAGCTGTTTGTACCAAGGTAATGCTTTCTTGTATTCGGCATTGTAGTAGTATGAATTACCAAGATTTTCTAATATATCTTGATTCACAAATCCTTTCTTAGCAATGCTTTCATATATTTTTATAGCATCAACATAAGCAAAGTTTTTATACATTTCCTTTGCCTTTTGCAACTCTTTCTCATTCTGGGCAAACAGTACAGATATTCCACAAAATAAGGCTATTATAAAAGTGTATTTTCTCATCAACAATTCAATTTTAAGTAATTTATAAAGGCTTATACTCTATGTTCTCCTTCCTAACTAAAAGAAACGAGGAGACACTATTTTCTTATAGGTTTTGAGCAGTTCATAACGCAAAAAGATTTCGTGTGAACCTGAGTTATATTTTGATAATTCAGTCGTCTCAAAGTCATAAGCATATCCAGCAAACCAACGTTCGCTTATCTGAAAACCTGCCATTACGCTCACTGCTGCCGACCATCTATAAGCTGCCCCCAACACAAACTTCTCATTAAACATAAAGTTTGCCGATAAGTCCAATTGCAAAGGTGCTCCAAAAGCTATCTTAGAAAGCACTGCGGGTTTGAATTTTGTGTTCTCTGACAAGTTGAACACATAACCTCCGATTAAGTACATATGCTGCGTATTCTTCAACACAGACACCGAACTCTTGTTGTAATGAGTGGTTTCCAACATATTAGGCACTGAAAACCCTAAATAATACTTATCAGTATACCAATAAATACCCGCTCCTATATTGGGAGAAAAAACGCTCTCACTGCCCGATAAGTTAGGGTCTGCTTGGTCTTGTTTGGTTAGCTCATCATAATTTATTTGAAATAAGCTACCCGAACCATTGATACCAAAAGCTAATTTGGAGTTCTCAAAGTTCAAAGTATATGAAAAATCAATCGTTAAATCCGTTTGATTTTGAGGTCCTATACTCTCTCTAAAAATACTTCCTCCCAAACCTACATTGCGTAAGCTCTCCATTGGTTGATGATAACTAATGCTTCCATTAGTGGGGGCTCCTTTGATGCCTACCCATTGGGTACGAAACATACCAAAGAAACTGCCTACCTCTCTCGAGCCTGTATAAGCTGGGTTAAACATCATAGTGTTGTACATATACTGGGTATATTGCGACTCTTGTTGTCCATATACCCCTACACTAAACATTGTTAATACTAAAATAAACGCTTTTTTAATCATTTTTAAACTGTGTATTACTTAACTATTTTTCTTCATTACTGTTAATCAGGTAGATAGTAAATCTAACTAACTTTTATTTCGGCAAAAGTACAACTTTTTTACATTTCTACCACTTTTTACACAATATTTTATATCTATACCCTTATTATTTTTGTATATACAGCCACCCTATTTGTGTTTCTTTTCGTTGAGCATCGTAATATTCTAACACATAGTAGTAAGTTCCTAAGGGCATTTTATCTCCTTTTAATACGCGAGAAGTATTGTCATATCCTTTTATATCAAACACTTTTTCACCTACCCGATTATATACCTTAACTCTATTATTGGGGTAATGCTCTATCCCTCTGATATAAAAACAATCATTCTTTCCATCTCCATTTACTGATAAACCATTGTAAACAGTAATTCTTTTCAATTCACTTGTTGTTGTAAAAGTATCTGCTTTTACCTCTATTTTGGCTACTGAACTCGTTACAGTGCCACATCTATCGGTTATAGTCACATAATAATACCTCTCCCCTACCACTTCTGTCGAAGGTGTATAACTATTCGCGCGAGAATCTATTGCCTTACCACCGATATTTGTATTCATAGTACTCTCATACCACTGATACACAGGTGTAGTGGTACCCTTCACTATCAAATATAAAGGCGATGGTAAAGCTTTCTGAATATAAACTCCTGAGGTAGGTTGTTGTTCGATAGTTAAATAATTCACCTTCAATATTGCTTCCTCAGAGTACTGAACGGTAGCAGTTTTTACGTCTGTATAACTATATTTCACCCTATACTTATTCCCGTTTAAGTCAGCATTGACAGCTTCAAAAACTAAGGTTATTTTATCTCCTCTTCTAACAGAGCCCTTTTCTGTATCTATATTCTTCCATTGGGTGCTTTTATTAGTTAATTCTTGCCACTGATAGCCGATGTTTTTTCCTGTAGAACTTGCTGAGATAAGTTTAGCCTCAGAAGTAAATACAGCTCTTTCTCCATTGCATAACACTTGACTCTCAGGTTGTGTTACAACAACAATATCAGGTGTTACTCCTTTTTCATTTTCTACATTATACACAAGTTGTTGTATATTGCATTCCATTAAATTATCATTACAACTCCTGCCTGCATAAACCTCAACGGTAAAATGTGTCATATCGCAGTTAGTCACTCGGTATTCCAATCGATAAACAATATCTGTATAGGCTCTTAGCTCACTTAAAGAATAATACTTCTTGCCTTGCACATCTTGGACTGTGATAACTCTTTGCTCTTTCTGTTTAATAGGGTCTACTGCTAACAATCTCAATACTTCTATACCTTGTATATTGGGAAGCATAAGCCAAATATTATCTACGGGCTCCCTATTCAAATTTTGTAACCTAAAGTCTATAAAAAAGGTCGTGTTATGTATTTTTATATTCTGAGGGGTGATAGACTGCAAAGTAATAGAGCGCTGTCCCCCATAAAGCAAAGTATTCGATGTATTCTGTTTCGTAATCTTTGTCTGTCCACTATTGGCATAATGATAATAGAAACCTTCATAGGTTACCCCCATAATTACTAATTGATTATGGTTAAAGGCTTCTTCTTCGCTTGTACATACTTTTGCTTTACAAGTAGGCTGTACAAAAACTTCTATATACTGAGTCTCATCATTTTGTCCCGAAATAATTTCTGGAGGTAAATATCCCTCCGTTCCTTTCATAGGGTTAGTATAAGTATACACTTTAAAATCCTTATCTTCTTCTGTTGTAAAGCTTTCTAACGGAATATGCACTACATTAGTTACCGTGTTTTCTAAATAATGATACGCCACCGGCTTTACCAAATCATAACCCTTAGGCACTTTTATCTCTATAATCTTTACAAGCCTCCTAGGGCGATATTCATCTTTAAATATTCTATCGGTAGTCTGCTGAATAACACTCTTCCCTGCCTTATTTCGTAAAGGAAATAACACACAATCTTTCATCTTATAGCAAGAATGAACATCTTCATCAGGTATATTTACAATATAAAATACACTCTTACTCTCTTCTCCACAATGTAATTCCTCCGTATGATAACCTCTTTCATTTATGTTTTGCCCTTTTGTTTTATCAACTCTATAAAAAAAAGAACCTATCTCTTCTTTTAATTGAGAGGTTAAAGTAACATCTTCGCCAGTACAACTCTCCACTTGATAAGTAACAACGGCAGTAAATTTCTCATCTGCTAAAACTCCTCGAGAAGGTAATGCCTCTGTTAAATTCCACAAGAAATAATTATTTTCATCATCGGTGGTCTGACGAAGGACACCCTGCTTGGCAACCAATGTTATGAGATGCTCTCCTATCTTTAAACTAACCTGTTTAGGCAATAATACCACTGTTTTAGGTACCTGCACATAATAATAAAGATTTTTAGTAGAGCCCCCTAATTGTACTCCCTCCGATATTATTTCAATATCGTCTAAGTAAAGTGCTCGCTTGCGGTCTTCTTGTCTCACTTTTGCACGCTTTTGCCGTTTGGTCATTGTATAATCTGTCCAACCATACGAATTTTCAGCCCTTTCTATTGTTGTTGAAAGTGTTTTAGGGGCATTCTCAAAACACACATCAGGACACTTGGCAACTATCGCCCTTTGTGTACAAATATAGGGTATTTTGCAATAAGTATTATACCTATTCTTATCCATTTGCCAAATTGAATATTGCAAAGAAACCTTGTTTGCCTTGCAAGTTGTTAAAATCATATCAAAAGTGATATATCCCCAAACCTCATCTGCTGTGGTATAACTGAATGTTCCTCCCGAAAGGACATCAGGCAGAGTTATTGCAGATGCTACCGAACCCCCATAAGCATCGGCTTTATAAAACTTTATATTCATCATTGCCATTCCTTCGGGTAACAACAGCTCATAACGATACTTCCTTTCTGCTATTTCTTTGTGATGTGATTGTAATTGTTGAATATTGTCTTGTGAAGTTACAGAAGCAGTAAAAGATATTGAAGCCGGTATAGGTTGGTTAAGTGCTAATAAGGTAGGAAATTTTGAAGTGTCCTTCACATCTTTTATTTTTCGTTTAAAAGTATGGTCACTTAATGACTCTTGTTTATAAAAAGAAATACCACACAAGCTATGGTAAGAAAGCTCAGTAATAATACTTACTGTAAATATCCCTTCGGTAGATGATAAGCAGGGAATATTATCATTTCTAACTAAATCAAAACGTATTTCTAACTTTTCTTCTGGTGCCAAATCATCTCTTACCCCATCACCATCTTCATCAGTAAGACCTATATTGCTTTGTCCTAATGCTAAATCCTTAAAACTTTCTAATTCAGCAAAGCTAATGATGCGTTTTCCTAACACACCATCAGGCATTTGTATGGCTTTATCAGGGATAATGATTTCTTTTTTCTCACTATCTATAATACGAAAATTCGTAGGCTTATAAGTCTTAAATTTCACCGCATCTTCTTCTTCGTAAAGAGTCAGTTGAAGGTCATAAGCCGTTGCATTCCCTTTATTAATGTATTGTGCAGTAAATATTCCCAAAGTATTTCCACAGAAGCCATCACTCCATTTAAAATAAGTTGCTGTACTCTGTGGATTTAAAATAACATTAGGGTTTTCATCAGTTGCCACTTGCATTGTAATCGATTGAACAGCACTACTCACTTCATATAATTCCGAAGGATTTTCTCCCCAATAAGCCTCATAACGCACCTCTCCATTGGCTTTACAACCTTTCGCCGTATACTCTTCTGTAATCCAAACTCCTTCCTTCTCTTTTAATCCTTCCGAAATTCGTATCACATACAAATTCTCTCCTCCATTTTGCCCTATATGCTGTGGCACTTTACTTATGGGAGCAAGTACTTTTTTATTGTAAATCATTTTTCGTGTTTTAACCCCTAATGGGTGTTTCACCGAAAAATAAATATCGTTTATGATACCTACTCTTTTTCCTTCTATGGTTTTATTCTCAATACTGAATACTCTCGAATAATCCCCCATAGGATTCTCTTTCTCCTTTTGTGTCGTAATTTGCAGATTAGGAGTATTTAAAAAATATTCATTAGATTTTTTAGTAGCAACCGTTACCTCATCAATCATTATCCCCACTTCATCTTGAAGAGATAGATGTGTTTTCAGATAGCTGTACCCTCTTTTAGTAATTCTGCGTTTCACTAAAAGATGTGTTGTACTTCCTGGTCTACTTAGTACAGTAAGCACAGGGTTATTGGGTAAATTTATATCTTTGGGAGTAACTTTTCGTATGGCACTGTTCTTTTCAAGAGTATATCCCGCATATTCAATTCCTTCAGGAAAAGTAAATCTTACATCTATCTTTTCTTTATCTTTAGGAAAAATAATTCTCACGGAAATATAAGTACCTTCTTGAAAACCAGAAGTAGTAAATTTTATATTCTCTGAAATTACAGTTTTTAGTTGCTGTGCTTTAAGAATCTCTGTTGAAGAAAAGAGTATAAGTAGTAGTATTAGAGTAAATACATTTACTGTTCGTTTAAAATCCCACATCATTATTAAGCCTTAAAAAAACTTCTTTCTGCAAGGCAAAATTAGGTCTTCACCCATAAAAACACAAGATTTTTAACATTTATTTTTTATCAGTGCCTAATAAATATATTATTCATCTATAATAGCTGTCATTACAATACCCGCTTAGCAGGTATCAGCAATTGGAAAATAAGTGAATAAAGAAACCTTTTTAATATATCTCTCCTTCACTTTACTTCCACTTTACATTCGTTGTTCCTTCGTTTATCGTTCGTTTATCGTTCGTCTTTTGTTCGTCTTTTGTTCGTCTTTTGTTCGTCTTTTGTTCGTCTTTT
>ERZ773083.1423-NODE-1423-length-16313-cov-2.674376_pt1 | contig 16313 bp, 10 predicted proteins | sample MGYA00511465_ERZ773083 | MGnify/ENA primary metagenome ERZ773083 (study PRJEB29015, sample SAMEA2738001) | human oral metagenome | biome: human oral; feature: human-associated habitat; material: dental | place: China | collected 2060 ... | reverse complement strand
TCCCGCCCGCCCGGTGGAGGGGCTCGACGATTCCAAGGCGTTGAGCCCGAAACGCAGGGCCGGGCTCTGCGAACTGATAATGGAACATGCTGTCGCGGTGGCCTGGGCCCGGGTCGAGCCCGCCGACTGCGATGCGCTCGGGATGCACGAGGCCGATCTTCAGGGGCTTCGCAGGGCCGTTGCCCGGCTGGGGGTCAGGCCGGGGTTCGTCCTGACCGACGGTTTCCCCGTGAGTGGCCTGGGAACACCGGGGCTGGGTATCTGGAAGGGAGACAAGGTGGCGGCCTGCATCAGCGCCGCGTCCATCGTCGCCAAGGTCCAGCGCGACGCGATCATGGTCGCCTACGAACGGGAATACCCCGGCTACGGTCTCGCCGTGCACAAGGGATACTGCACTGCCGCGCACAAGAAGGCCCTGGAGCGGCTCGGACCGAGCCCCATCCACCGCCTCAGCTACGCCTGCGTACCCGATGCGGCTAGAGTGTGAGGCACCATGAGCACGGAAGACCTGGAACAGTACGAGAGCAAGCTGGAGCTTGATCTCTACCACGAGTACAAGGACGTAGTCAGCATCTTCACGTATGCCGTGGAGACTGAGAGACGGTTCTACCTGTGCAACGCAGTCGATCTGAAGGTGCGCACCGAGGGTGGCGATGTCTACTACGAGGTGTCGATGGGGGATGCCTGGGTGTGGGACATGTACCGGCCAGCCAGGTTCGTGAAGAGCGCCAAGGTCCTGACCTTCCGTGACGTCTCAATCGAGGAGATCACCCACTCCGACCTCCCGGTTCCCAACCAGCCCTAGGGCGCTGTTCATGTGACCTCGTCGGAGAGGTCGCCGGGAAAGGTCCTGTGGAAATGGTTCGCCGGACCTGGTTTCCTGCCCAGAGTGTTGGGCAGGAGGTGATCTTGTGGTTGTTCGTGGAAAGACCCGGGCGATCGGCCGGATCGGGGAGGAACACGCCGTAGAGCATCTGGTCGGCCTCGGATGGCAGGTGCTCGACCGCAACTGGCGGTGCAACGAGGGTGAGCTCGATATCATCGCCCACGACCCGCACGCCGAGGCCTTGGTGTTCATCGAGGTGAAGTGCCGTTCGGGACTCGGTTTCGGAGACCCCCTCGAAGCGATCACGTGGCGCAAGCGCAGCAAACTCCGGCAACTCAGCCTGTTGTGGCTCGCCGAGCACAGGATCCGGGCGGATCGGCTGCGCATCGATGCCATCGGGGTGCTGCTGCGTCCCGGACAGGAACCTGTTGTCAACCACGTCCGGGGGATCGAGGAATGAGCACCGCGTCAGCCTGGTCCGTGGCGCTCAACGGACTGGAAGGGGCAATGGTCGAGGTCGAGGTGGCCGAGGGAGGCGGCCTGCCCCGCACCGTGCTCGTCGGTCTGCCGGATGCGGCGCTCTCACAGGCGAAGGAAAGGGTTCGGGCGGCCGTGACGGGGGCTGAGCTGCCGTGGCCCAACGGCCTGGTCACCATCAACCTTTCCCCGGCGAACCTGCCGAAAACGGGAACCCACTACGATCTGGCCATAGCAACGGCTGCCTTGGCGGCCATCGACAAGGTGCCGAAGGAGGCCGCCCGGAATCACGTATGTCTGGGGGAGCTGGGGCTGGACGGCAGGTTGCGCAGGGTTCCGGGGATCCTACCGGCGGTGCTGGCCGCCGCGCGGAACGGGTTCGACAAGGTCATCGTTCCGGCCAGCCAAGAGGCCGAGGCCTCGCTGGTGCCTGGAGTCACGGTGTGGGCCGTCGGCCACTTGAAGGACCTCGTCGCCGTGCTGAACGGGGAACCGCCGGCAGGTGGCTGGGAATCCCCCGTCGAGGAGGACGTGAATCCTGGGCGACGGCCCCCGCTGGACTTCCGGGATGTGCGCGGGCATCTCGACGGCCGCTGGGTCATGGAGGTGGCGGCCGCCGGTAGGCATCACGTGTTCCTGCACGGAGCCCCCGGGGTCGGGAAGACCATGCTCGCTGCCCGGTTGACCAGCATCCTGCCTTCCCTCGACGGCGAGGAGGCGGTCGAGGTTTCGGCCCTGCACTCGCTTGCCGGGATGGATCTCAGTGGGGGTCTGCTGATCGAGCCGCCATACGCGGATCCGCACCACTCGTCCTCCCCGGCTTCGATAATCGGTGGGGGAGCGCGAATGGTGCGTCCCGGGTCCATTTCCCTGGCTCACCGGGGGGTGTTGTTCCTGGACGAGGCCCCCGAGTTCGGTGCGCGCATCCTCGACGCGTTGCGTACCCCGCTCGAGTCCGGGTGGATCACCATAGGCAGGGCGGCCGTGCAGGTGCGTTATCCGGCACGATTCCAGCTGGTGCTGGCGGCGAACCCGTGTCCCTGCGGCTTCCATGGGGTGACGGGCCGCGAATGCGGCTGTTCCCCCATGGCGGTGCGGAGATACCAGGAACGGTTGTCGGGGCCGATCATGGACCGAATCGACATCCGGCATCACATGTTGCCGCAGCACCGTTCCTTCCTGGGCGGCGCCCAGGAACAACCCGAGTCCAGCGCGGGGATCGCCGCACGTGTCCTGGAGGCGCGGGAAAGACAGGTGATGCGGCTTCGGGACACACCCTGGCGGACCAACGGTGAAGTGTCCGGTCCGTGGCTTCGCTCGCACCTGCCCCTGCCGGAGGACCTATCGCCCCTGGAACGAGCGTTGAACCGCGGCCTGCTGAGCGCCCGTGGTGTGGACAAGGTGTTGCGGCTGGCGTGGAGCGTCGCAGACCTTGCCGGGCAGGACCGGATCTCCGCGGCCTCCCTGCGCGTGGCCATGCAGTTGAGGCAGGGCGCATTCCAGGAGGCGGCGTGATGAACGTCGCGGAACGCAGGGCCCGAATGGCCCTGTGCTCACTCCAGGTGGTCGCCGATCCGAGGCTTGCCCATCTCGTCGAGGCCCACGGTGCCCAGGAGGTTTGGGAAGCCATTCGGCGGCAGGGAGGGTCCACATCCCTGGGGCGTCGTGCGCAAGGGGTCGATCCCGAGGAGCTGGAAGCCGCAACCACCCGAAGCGGCGCTGGTTTCCTCGTTCCCGGGGACGAATTCTGGCCGGACAGTTTTGCTGATCTCGGAGTGTGCCAACTGGGTGATCAGGGCGGGCAGCCGCTGGGGCTGTGGGTAGCGGGGAACCCGGAGCTATTGAGGATGCCGCGGGCCGTTGCGGTTGTCGGGGCACGTGCTGCCACCAGCTACGGGCTGCACGTGGCGGGAGAACTGGCGGCCGATCTCAGCGCCTCCGGCTGGCTGGTGATCTCCGGGCTGGCCTTCGGCATCGACAGCGCCGCACACCGCGGCGCGTTGGGGACGGGAAGCCCGACCCTGGCGGTGATGGCGACGGGAGTGGACAAGACCTATCCCGCCAGCCACCACGGGCTTCGGAACCAGATCCAGGCGAGCGGTGCAGTCATCACGGAACTGGCTCCGGGAACCCACCCGCTGCGAGCCAGTTTTCTCGGGCGGAACCGGCTGATCGCGGCCCTCGGAAGCGGCACCGTGGTCGTGGAGGCGGGAGCCCGTTCCGGGGCTCGCAACACCATTTCCTGGGCGGCGGAGCTGGGCCGTGTGACCATGGCCGTGCCCGGGCCGGTCACGTCGTCGCTGTCCGTGGCCCCGCATCACCTGATCCGGGAGTCAATGGCCACGCTGATCACCTCGGCCGCGGACGTGACCGCCCTGCTGTCCCCTCTGGGGATTCAGGAAGAACTTCCACTGCGTGGAGAAGACCGGCCCATCGATTCCCTGCCCGCACCTCTCAGATCCGTCAGGGAGGCCGTCCCCGCGGGAACGACGATGGGAGCCGCTGAACTTGCGATCGCAACTGGGATGACGGTGCCCGAGGTGATCGCTGCAGCCGCGGAACTCGCCGAACTGGGTTGGCTCAAGGACACCGGACCGGGATGGCAGTTGCCTGGAAGGTGATACGCGGCATCAATCGCTTCGCGCTCAGTCGAAGAGCCTGGGCAACTCTGTGTGGAACACATGGCCGCGGTTGTCGCACCCAACATTCCATCTGCCCGTGTAAATCATGCTGCTCCTTGCCAGCCGATGAATCCCCCGACTTCTGACAGGGAGGCAGCTGCGTCATCGCAGTCGAGGTCAGAACATCACACGACAACGCGCTGCACACTTCCAAAATCCCCTTGACTTGGTCCGGAAGCCTTGCTTCGACCAGGGCATGGGCCGAGCCGAGAGCGGAAGGCCTTGGAATGTCGAAGACGACTCGAGTCATGGAGACACCCGAGGTGTCGCATCCCGGAATGGGCCACAGATCCAAGCGGCATTCGGTCCCCGACCCTCCGGGGCCACAGGTTTCGTGCCCTCGGACTGGTAAAACACCTACCGGATCATTCAGCCCCTGACGGACCTGACCGCCACATACCCCGATACGTTGCGTATCGGGGCCACGTCTCCCAAGGCTTTCTGGAGCGGGGAGGTGCCTTCTGGCAGGACGACGTGGGCACGGGCGCGGTGAGGACGACAATCGTCGCCACCACGTGGTACGTGTTCCTCCGAATCAGGACTGCGGTGAAGTCGGCTCCCGGAGGAGACGGGGTTACAGCCGCCAGGTGACCTGCCGTCCGATCGTTCCCCAGAGCAGATCAGGAACCTGAAGCAACTCCTCGATCCGGGCCTCCACCGAGGCACGCCGTGCCGCGAGGCCGAGGCGCTCAGCGGTTGAGTCGTGCAGTTCATTGGCAGTGAAGGAATCGATGGAGCCAAGCGAGCGCTTCAGGCGAGACAGTTCCACATCCCGGAGCGCAGACACGCGTTCCGCGTACCAGCCGGAACTCAGCACGGAATCGCGACTGAACAATCCCCGGAACGGGGCGTCGTCGAGGGTCAGGCCATCCTGAGTGTGGCCGGTGGCCATGATCTCGAGAAGCGCACGCACCGGGGGGACTGCCAGGGCCACGGTGCCGTCGTCGAAATACGCCTGTGCGACTCGGGCGTGAGTGGTCGAGATGGTTCGCACCGACTCGGCGAACACTTCCGGGTCCTGCAGCTCGGGACGCAGCATCTCGGGGGTGAAGACAACGTGGGGGTGCAGGAAGATCCGCCCGAAGTACTTGGAGGCGAATTTCTCGGTCATCCGGTAACCGAGCCGGGAGGCGAGGATCAATTCTTCGCCCACCTCGTAGTCCTGGATGCGCTCCAAGCAGCCTTCCTCGATCAGGTTCCCCGCAGAACGTTCGGAGTCGGACATCCGGGAGAAGACCTCGGGAACCAGAAGACTGATGTCGTGATCGACCCGGACGTGCGGACCGACGACCCCGGCGCTGGACAGCCACCCGTCGTAGCCGGTCAGCGCGAAGGACAGGAAGGCGGCGTTCAGGTCGATGACCGACGGAAGAGCGTTGAAGGGCCCCTTTGTCATGGCTCCTTCGGAGCCGGCCCCCGTCGTGGATGGCGACTTGCCGGTCATGGAGCTGATGAACTCCATGAACAGTTCCGGGAGTTCCATGTAGTGCAGGGGGGAGTAGGCGCACAGTGGCGGTATGCCGGACTCGGCAGGATTGTTCCGGCGGCCCGCGGCAACCACGTCGACCGGTAGGCGCAGTTTCTGGGTCATCGGCAGTTTTCTGTGCAGCCGGGCGGCCAGCTCCGCCTCCGCGGAGCGCTCCGGGTTGGTGATGTCGGGGCGGTGCTGCAGGTAGCGAGGATTCTTGGAGGGTCTGCCCTGAACCATGCGTGGATGAGCCGAGCTCACGAACCAGGAGGGTGATGGGGCGGTCGAGGCGGCGAAGGAGCGGATCAGCTCCTGGACGGGAGCCGTGAACTGGCTGAATTCGATCGCATTGTCCACCAGAGCCTGGGCATCTTCCCGTGAGAGCGGCTCGAAATTGGACAGGAAAGTCCCGGGCTGGGAGATGTCCCACTCCGCCTGTTTGTCGTAGCCACGGTGGATGGCGTCGTCGGGACGCTGGAACAGCAACTGCTCGCAGTTGGTGACGAACTTCCGGGAGAGTGCGCTGCCCGAGGGACGGGGAGGCACGACGATGCTGGCGGTGATGTCGTCCTCGGTCTGCACCTTCGCTGCGGGCTGGAAGTCGTGGCGCAGCCCGAACAGCCGCCACGAACCGTCAGGGGCGAATCCCACCCGCAGCATGTTCACGCGGATCTTCTCCCCGTCGAGGCGCAGCGAGCTTCCTTTTCGCCCGTTGATGATGCCGACAGTGAAATGGCTGGCCCAGTCCTCGCCCCATTCCGGACGGTAGAACCGTTTCACCACAAACACGAGTTCCTTGACGTGGTTGGGGATCGCCTCCAGCCACGCGTTGTACTCGTCGTTGTAGTCGCGGCTCGGGGTGAGCAACTTGATCACCGAACCCACGGAACGCCGGTCAGACAGCACGGGCCGGGCGTCGTGGCCGTTTCGGGCGGGGTCCGCGAAACGGTGGCTGAAGTCGTGGTCCAGGATCCGGGCGACTGCCGCCATGTCCTCGTCGAAATCCCGGACGTAGGCGTCACCGGTGATGACGGCATCGGTGATGGCCTTGGAGATCTCGGACTTGCCGCCTCCCGAGACAGTGGCGGGCTTGTGACAGTGAGTGGCCCGGGGGGCGGTTCCGACCAGCGTCCACTGGGCGCCGTCGGCCTCCAGGTGGTGCAGTCGCACGAGATAACCATCCGGGCCGACGTAGGCCTTGTCGGCGTGCAGCGGGATCTGGCCCTTCTCACCGCCGACCTCCCAAGTGACGGTCTGGTCGCGCAAACTGTATGTGGAATGCTCGGGGACCAGGACGATGTGCTCGTTCTTCAGGTCGATGGCGTGTCCCTCGGGCTGGGGAATGAAGCGTTGCGGGTCGCGGGCGACGATGTCGGCCAGTCGATAGCTGGGATCCGCGTAGTTGTCGGTGAACTGCTGACCCAAGTTGTAGCGAGGGAAACAGATGGCGCCGCCCGCGTGCTCCTCCTCCACCAGGCCGAGCAGGTTGGCGGAATAGCTGATCTGGGCCTTGACCTCCTTCTTGCAGTAACCGAAGTAGTTGTCCGCGATCACGGTGACCATCACCCCACGCTCGTCGCGGGCGCACGCCTTGAACGCGCTGCCGCCGTTGTAGAGCTCATCCGGGTCCTGCCAGCACATGCCGTCGCGTCGCTGGCGCTGCGTCGCGTCGTCGTGGTGGGGGAGACCGAGTTCCCGTTTGGTGAGTTTCGTCAGGTGCGGAGCCAGGATCACTGCTCCCGTATGGCCCGTCCAACCCCTGGGCTTCAGGGAGGCGTCGTTGTCCGGCAGGTAGGGATCGCCCCCGTTGCCGAAGATGCCCTCCACGAAGTCAAGGTTCGCCACCAACGTACCGGGGGCGAAGAAACGCACCTCCAGGCTGCGTTCCCGCGCGAAGCCCGGTACGTGGGGAACCACCACGGGGCGCAGCAGCAGGGACACCCACGCCCGGGCGGGGGCCTCATCACCAGCGCAGTAGGGCAGGAGCATCGAGTCCGCGGGCGGGTTCAGGGCATGTTCCAGCAGACGTCCGTAGACTTCCCGGGGAACCTCCAGCTTGTCGTCCTGCACCGCAGTGCCGCCCTCGGCTATGTGGAAGACCCCCTTGGTGGTGCGGCGATCGTTGAGAGGATTGTGCAACACCCCGTTGACCAGACGGTAACTGTTCAGATATTCCGAGGAGAACTGGTCGGCGTCGATGGGCAACGACAAAGTCCTGGCCAGGCCGGCCTGATCCAGCACAAAGGTCTGCCTGGGCAGCTTTGGAGAGGTACCGGTTCCCTCCAGGTAGGAATCCAGGAATGTCTGGATGCGGCCATCAACCGCGGGAAGTCGGTGAGAGAGCCGCCGGTCCAGTTCGCGCTGCCGCGCCAGTATCGGACGCACCAGATCGGGCCCCGCGGTGTGGTCGACGACCTCCGGCACCCGTAGCCCGAGTAGGTTCAGTCTCAGATTGATGGCAGCGATCGCTGCGGTGTCTACCATGGCTCAACTATTCCACGGTCCCGGACCTGTCGAGGATGATGTTCCTGTCCTCAGCCGATGACCTCGTAGCTGACTTTCGCGACCCCCTGTCGGGTGTCCGCTATGGCCTTGAACGCACCAGTGGTCAGGTCGAGGCAGCGGCCGGCGACGTAGGGGCCGCGATCGTTCACCGTCACGTCGACGGTCTTGCCGTTCGCAGGGTTGGTCACCCGTAGTTTGGTGCCGAGGGGCAGCGTTTTGTGGGCCGTCTTCATCGCCCACTGGTCGAAGGGTTCACCGGAGGCCGTGGTGGAGTCATCGCTGTAGAACGAGGTCAGACAGGTCTCCCCGCCTGAGGTGGTGGGCGACTCAGCGGGAGCGGTGTCAGTCAGATGACGGGCGGTCACCCAGCGCACCGCGCCCTTCCACACGACTTGGGCGCGCCCGCCGGAGACGGTGCCCGTGACCTTGAACTCGGTGCCCTTCGGCGCCACCTCGACGAAGCGGTTTCCGTGCTCGGCTGTCCACAGGTTGAGCTCGGTGCTTCCCCAGCGGGAACCGATTGTCCCGGGTGCATCGGTGACGGAAACGGACGTTGAATCGGGGGTGGGTAGCACCTTTTCGGGGGCGGACGGACCCAGGTAACGGGTCGCCACCCAAGCCGTGTCACCGTTCAGATCGATCTGACTCCACCGTCCCGAGACCTGGCCGGTCAGGGAAACCTGGGTGCCCTTGTCGAGGATCATCCGGACGCCGGCGCTGAGGGAGGGGGAGCTGCGTGCGTTGAGCCTCACCCTCGTCCAGGCGGAGCCCTTCTCGCCGGTGGGGGAACCTGATTCGCCGGCATCCCACCCGGTGACGTAGGCCGAAGCCACCCAGGCGTTCCGGTCGTGCCAGGTGACGGGAACCCAGCCGTTCGAGGCGGAACCCCGGATGGACAGCGATTCGCCGGGATAGAGCACGCCAACGCGGGAGTGATCGGTCCCAGGACCGGAACGGACGTTCACTGCCACCCGTGCGGTGATGTTGCCGCCGGCGGCCTGGGCCCTGCCGTCCGGGAAGATGGCGGGAACTACGACCGTCAGCTGGGCGGTCAGCACCAACCCGATGGCCGAGTCGCGCAACAGCCTCAGCGTGCGGCTCTTTCGCGGGGAATCGATCATCGTTGGTCCTTTCTCGTGGATCCAGGCCGGGCAATCCGGAACGCTAGAAATACGAACCCTGAAACTCAAGCCGAAGTCCCTGCGCATTTCCCGGCATGAATAAGTAAACCCCCTAGTCAGAAGCGAATTCAATGAGTGTGTGGGGTTACTTTGAAAACCCTCGAGTGGTGATCGAGGTTGAGGGTTCCAAAGAGGTGTTGCCAAAGATCTGTGGAGGAGCGTGGGATATCGTGCAGAAAATTCTCCCCTGGACCTTGGAATGGGTTTCGGGTGCGGCGCGGCGGGCGTGTCGTCCGGGTGGCGACCCGAACGGCCGGGTGGTGGTGTCTCAACATTCAGGACGCGCGGGGGACATCGCTTGACAGCATCCGGGCCTCCCGCAATCCTTGGGCGCATGACCAACAGTCAGCTCGTAATCGTCTGACAGCGTTTCGATTCAACATCGAGACGCCCCCTCGCGTGCCAGATGGCGCCGGGGGTTTTTTGTTGAACGAAGCAGTTCCGGGCTGCGACCGAAGGGAGAGCAATGTCCAGGGAAGACGGCCAGTTGCTGACGGGCGCGCAGGCGCTCGTCGAGTCTCTCGAACGTGTCGGGGTAGAGGTGGCCTTCGGGATTCCCGGCGGGGCGATTCTTCCCGCGTACGATCCGCTGTTCGACTCGAGGATCCGTCACATCCTGGTGCGCCACGAGCAGGGCGGCGGTCACGCCGCCGAGGGCTACGCGATCGCGAGCGGCAGGGTGGGGGTCTGCATCGCCACATCCGGTCCCGGGGCCACGAACCTGGTCACCGCGATCGGAAACGCCTACATGGATTCCACCCCGCTCGTGGCCATCACCGGGCAGGTCAACGGAACCGCCATCGGCACCGACGCCTTCCAGGAGGCCGACATCCGTGGGATCGTGATGCCGATCACGAAACACAGTTTCCTGATCAAGGAGACCAAGGAAATCCCCTTGGCCATCAAGGAGGCCTTCCACATCGCTGCGACGGGAAGACCGGGGCCCGTGCTCGTCGACATCGCGAAGGACGCACTGGCCGGGAAAGCCCCGTTCCACTGGCCGGAGGAACTGGACCTGCCGGGTTACAAACCCACCGTCAAACCGCACGTCCGCCAGATCCGGGCGGCTGCGAAACTGATCTCACAGTCGAGGAGGCCCGTCCTCTACCTTGGCGGGGGCATTGTCAAGGCGGAGGCGTTCGAGGAACTCGCCGCTCTGGTGGAGAAGGCCCGGATACCCGTGGTCACCACCCTGATGGCTCGCGGTGTGCTCCCCGACTCCCATCCACTGCACATGGGGATGCCCGGGATGCACGGGACAGTTGCAGCGGTGGGCGCGCTCCAGCGCGCCGACCTGCTCGTTGCCATCGGTACCCGTTTCGATGACCGGGTCACGGGTAGGCTGGATTCCTTCGCTCCCAACGCCAAGGTGATCCACGCCGACATCGATCCGGCCGAGATCGGCAAGAACCGTGCGGTCGACGTGCCGATCGTGGGCGACTGCCGCCAGACCCTGGCCCTGCTCGCCAAGGAAATCGACCGCGCCCCCGACACCGACGAGTGGGTGCAGGTCCTCGGCAGGATGAAGGAGCGCTACCAGCCGCGCTGGGACGATGCCCCGGACGGGAAGCTCTCGCCGCAGGAGGTCATCCAGCGTATCGGACAGCTCAGCCCCGAGAACACCATCTACGTCACCGGGGTCGGGCAACACCAGATGTGGGCGGCGCACTTCCTGCCCCACGAACGGCCCATGAAATGGCTCACCTCCGGTGGCGCGGGCACCATGGGGTTCTGTGTTCCCGCGGCGATGGGAGCCAAGGCGGCCCACCCCGACAAGGTGGTGTGGGGCATCGACGGTGATGGCTGTTTCCAGATGACCAACCAGGAACTGGTCACGTGTGCCCTGAACCGGATCCCGATCAAGATCGCGATCATCAACAACCATGCGCTGGGCATGGTCCGGCAGTGGCAGTCCCTGTTCTACGACTCCCGCTACTCCAACACCGACCTCCACACCGAACACCTCCCGAACTTCCCGATGCTGGCCGAGGCGATGGGGTGCGTCGGTCTGCGTGCTACCGACGAGACCGAGATGGATGAGTGCATCGCGAAGGCGTTGGAGATCAACGACCGCCCCGTCGTGGTGGAGTTCGTCGTCCACAAGGATGCGATGGTGTGGCCCATGGTGGCTGCGGGGGTCAGCAACGATGAAATCCAGGTGGCCCGTAACATGGCCCCAGTGTGGGAAGAGGAAGAACTGTGAGCATGCACACCCTTGGGGTTCTGGTCTCCAACAAGCCGGGTGTCCTGACCCGGATCGCTGCTCTTTTCTCCCGTCGTGGTTTCAACATCGATTCACTCGCAGTCGGCCCCACCGAGCGCCCGGAGATCTCCCGGATGACGGTGGTGGCCTCAGTCGATGACGAATCCGTTCTGGAGCAGATCGTCAAGCAGCTGAACAAGCTGATCGAGGTCCGGAAGGTGCTGGAACTCGGGCCCAACACCGTGTGCCGTGAGATGGTGCTGGTCAAGGTTCGCGCGGACGTGCACTCGCGGAGCCAGATCATTGACGTGGTGAACCTGTTCAGGGGAAAGGCCGTGGACGTCAGTCCCGAGTCCGTCACCATCGAGGCAACCGGCAGCCCCGAGAAGCTCGCCGCCCTCCTGGAGATGCTGGCCCCCCACGGCATCCAGGAGCTGGTGCAGTCGGGCCAGGTGGCCTTGGGGCGGGGAGCCAGGACCCTCGCCGATCACAAGTCCAAGTAATTCATCAGGAAAAGTGAGGAAACAGAAATGGCTGAGATGTTCTACGACTCGGATGCCGACCTGTCCGTCATCCAGAAACGCAGCGTCGCCGTCATCGGTTACGGTTCCCAGGGACATGCCCATGCGCTGAGCCTGCGTGACTCCGGGGTCGACGTCCGGGTCGGGCTACGGCCCGGGTCGAAGTCCGTCGCCAAGGCCGAGGCGGAAGGACTGCGCGTGGTCTCCGTGGCAGAGGCCGTCGAGGAGGCGGATCTCGTCATGGTCCTGGCCCCGGACCAGGTGCAGCGGAAGCTCTACGCCGAGGAGATCGCACCCCACCTGGTGCCCGGCGACGCCCTGTTCTTCGCCCATGGTTTCAACATCCGGTTCGGCTACATCAAGGCCCCGGAAGGTGTCGACGTCTGCATGGTCGCGCCCAAGGGTCCGGGACACCTGGTGCGCCGCGAGTACTCCGAGGGCCGGGGGGTGCCCGCCATCATCGCCGTCGAGGTGGACGCCACCGGAAACGCCTGGCCGCTGGCGCTCTCCTACGCCAAGGCCATCGGCGCCCTCCGTGCGGGTGGCATCAGGACGACGTTCACGGAGGAAACCGAGACCGACCTGTTCGGTGAGCAGGCGGTTCTCTGCGGCGGTGTCTCCGCTCTCATCCAGTCGGGTTTCGAGACCTTGGTCGAGGCCGGTTACCAGCCCGAGGTGGCCTACTTCGAATGCCTGCACGAGATGAAGCTGATCGTCGACCTGATGTACGAGGGGGGCATCGCCAAACAGCGGTGGAGCATCTCCGACACCGCAGAGTTCGGTGACTACGTCTCCGGGCCGCGCATCATCGACGCGCACGTCAAGGAGAACATGAAGGCCGTGCTGGACGACATCCGCTCCGGGGCCTTCGCGAAGCGTTTCATCGAGGACCAGGATGCCGGGGCCCCCGAGTTCAAGAAACTGCGTGACAAGGGTGAGGCCCACCCGATCGAGGCCACCGGGCGTGAGCTGCGCAAACTCATGAGCTGGGTCAAGGACCACGGTACCGATGACTACGTGGAGGGTACGGCCGCTCGTTGACCCCAACCCGTTGCCCCGAATCGGAGGAAAATTGAAATGCTGACCAGGACAGAACGCCTGGAACGACTACCCATGACGCGCGAACACGGCAAATTACTGGGCGCATCGGGGGTCGGGTGGGCCCTGGACGCGATGGACGTGGGCCTGATCTCCTTCGTCATCGTCGCCCTTGGGCAGCAGTGGGGGTTGGACGACGCCACCAAGTCGTGGGTCGTTTCGATTGGATTCGTCGGCATGGCCCTGGGCGCCACATTCGGTGGGTTGCTCGCCGACAGGATCGGCCGTCGTTCCGTGTTCGCACTCACACTCCTGGTCTACGGGCTGGCGACCGGGGCCACGGCCGTCGTGTCCTCGGTGGCCGCCCTGCTGCTGTTGCGTTTCGTGGTCGGGCTGGGGCTCGGCGCCGAACTCCCCGTGGCCTCCACCCTGATCTCGGAATTCGCTCCCCGGCGGATCCGGGGCCGCGTGGTGATCTGGTTGGAGGCGTTCTGGGCCGTGGGCTGGGTCCTGTCGGCGATCGTCGGGTACTTCGTGGTGGCCGGCTCCGAACAGGGATGGCGCTGGGCCCTGGCACTGGGTGCCGTGCCAGCCCTGTGGGCGCTGCTGGTCCGGCTCGGCACACCCGAATCCGTACGGTACCTGGAGACCGCAGGACGCTATGAGCAGGCCGAGGCGACGGTCGGGCGTTTCGAGAGGTCGGCGAAAACCTCCTACGACGGCCCTACGATCGACACCGCCGAGCAGGCCGCGAAGCACCGGGGAGAGACGATCGAGACGACCGGGCTCACCCTGTTCTCCAAGCAGCTGAGGCGCCGCACCCTGGCGTTCTGGTTGGTGTGGTTCTGCATCAACCTGTCCTACTACGGGGCCTTCATCTGGATTCCATCGCTGCTGGTGAAGCAGGGTTTCACCCTGGTCAAGTCCTTCGAGTTCACCCTGATCATCACCGTGGCCCAACTTCCCGGATATGCCGTGGCGGCCTGGTTGATCGAGGTCATCGGCCGCCGCCTGACCTTGGCGCTGTTCCTCGCCGGATCGGCCCTCTCCGCGCTGGGTTTCGCGGTCGCGGGAACGGAGGGCGCGATCATCGCAGCCGGATGCGCCCTGTCGTTTTTCAACCTGGGCGCGTGGGGCGCCCTGTACGCCATTGGCCCCGAACTGTACCCAACGTCGCTGCGCGGCACCGGTACCGGGACAGCGGCCGGGGTGGGCAGGCTCGCGTCGATAATCGCGCCCCTGCTCGTTCCGGTGCTGATGGGCAGCGGAGGCATCGTGACCACCTTCGCGGTCTTCGCGGTTTCCTTCGCGATGGCCGCGGGCGCCGCTTTCCTGCTTCCCGAGAAACGCGATGCCAGGATCGACTGACATGGGCCGGGCCGGGAAGCAGTGCACCGACGGGCACGTGGAGAGCGTTCCGAAACCTTGATGCCCTTGAGGTTGCACCAGCGGGAGGCTCTCGACGCCTGGCGTCGGAGCATCTCGGCGGGGGTTTCCAGGGGTTGGATCGTCCTGCCACCGGGTGCCGGCAAGACCATGGTCGGTGTGCAGGCGATCCGTGAGTCGGGGCGCACCGGTGTGGTTTTCAGCCCGAACATCGCCATTCGCGGCCAGTGGCAGGCCGCCGCGCCGGAGGTTCGCTGCCTGACCTATCAGGCGCTTGCCAATTTCGGCGACGACCCCGGTGGGAGCACGCAGCTGGCTCGTCTGCACCCGAACGGCAGGGCCTTGGTGGCCGAGCTCGCAGCCACGGGGAACCTGATGATCGTCCTGGACGAATGCCATCACTTGCTCCGGACATGGGGCCGGCTGCTGGCCGAGGTGCTTGGACTGTTGCCCGACGCCGTCGTACTGGGTCTCACGGCCACCCCGGCAACCGCCCTGACTGGAGCGGAGGCCACCCTGGAGAACGAACTCTTCGGCGAGATCACGTATTCCGCGAACATTCCCCAAGTGGTGGCGGCCGGGGACCTGGTCCCCTATCAGGAACTCGGCTGGCTGACGAACCCCACCGCCGCTGAACGCGACTGGCTGGGAGAGCAACAGGTGCGGGTCCAGGAACTGCTCACCCATCTCAGTGCCCCGGACAGGGCGAGCGTTCCACTCTTCGAGGCGGTGGCGAAGCTGCAGGCCAACGTCTCCTGGGAGGAGCTCGCGGCCACGGATGAACGCCTGACCGATGCCCTGCTGCGCCTCGCCCACGCGGGTTATGCCGAACCACCCATAGGAGTTGCGTTCGGCGAGCGCCACCGACGCGATCCCGGGATCGAAGACTGGGTGGCGGTACTGAACCAGTGGCTCCTTCCGTTGGTCGACAGCCCCGACCCGCGGGACCACGCCCTGATCCTGGAGGTCCGGGAGGTTCTTCCCTCCATCGGCTACCGCTGGACCCGGCGAGGCATCAGCGCGGCCGCCTCCACCATGGACCGGGTACTGGCCCGCAGCGCATCCAAGGCCCTCGCCGCGGCCGAGATAGTGGCTCTGGAAGAGGAGAACCTCGGCGCTGACCTGCGCGCCCTGGTGGTGTGCGATTTCGAGCGGGCGGCCGCGCTGCCACAAGGCCTGCGCGACGTGGTGACCGCGGACTCGGGATCGGCCTGGCAGACCCTGAAGGCCTTGGCCGAAAACCCGGTTGGGCAGCGCCTCGAACCGCTGCTCGTCACCGCGAGGGTCGTCGCGGGAACCCCGTCGAGCTCCCGGGCGCTGATGGACTTCGCCGCGGGCCGGCTCCCCGGACACTCCTTGGATACTGTCGAGGAGGAGGGACTGGTGCGGGTTCTCGGCTGGAACGTCCGCCAGTGGGTGCCGGTGGTGACCGAGTTCTTCCGGATGGGTGGCACCAGACTCCTGGTCGGTACCCGTGGGCTGCTGGGGGAGGGATGGGACGCCCCGGGCGTCAACTGCCTGGTGGACCTGACCAGCGCAACCACGCCCGGTGCCGTGGTTCAGCTTCGCGGGCGCAGCCTACGACGCGACCCGGAGAATCCGGGTAAGGTCGCGATCAACTGGTCGGTGGCCTGCGTCGCCGACGGGGTGATGGGGGACGCGGACTGGCGGCGTCTCGTGCGCAAGCACCGTGGTTACCTCGCCCCCGACGAGCAGGGCGATCTGGTGGACGGGGTGGCGCACCTGGCCGATGAGTTCAGCGAGTTCCGGACTCCGGAATCGGACGGGATCGAGGCCGCCAACGTTCGTGCGGCCCGGCGTTCCCGGGAACGCGGCCGGGTTGCGGATCAATGGAACGACACGCGGATCAGGACCGGCCGGGAGGTGTCGGTGGTGCGGGTGAGTTCCAGGACGAAGGAACCGTTGACCGGAAGCAGTTTCGGGGAGGCGGCGCCCCGGAGGCTGGGGCCCGTGCTGTGGCCCTGGGCGCTGGGCGCGGCCCTGGTGCTGGCGGTGTTGGGGCTGTC
>ERZ773083.1420-NODE-1420-length-16325-cov-12.983589_pt1 | contig 16325 bp, 15 predicted proteins | sample MGYA00511465_ERZ773083 | MGnify/ENA primary metagenome ERZ773083 (study PRJEB29015, sample SAMEA2738001) | human oral metagenome | biome: human oral; feature: human-associated habitat; material: dental | place: China | collected 2060 ... | reverse complement strand
TTGATATTACTTTTAATATTATCTGCAACTGATTGCTTCACTTGATCCAATGAAGTATCTTCTCGTTCTTTTGGAGCAACTTCTTTTACTACTTTTTCAGTTGCTTTTTGAATTTCCTTAGCAACCTCTGCAATTGTTTTGCCTACTTTGTTTTCTTTCGTAACTTCTTTCTGCTCTTGAACTTGCTTATCTGGTGTTTGACTTACCTTGCCAGCTTGTTCTTGTGACGGCTTCGTTGTATCTGGTGTTTCTTTCTTATCAGTTGTTAATTTTTCAGTTTGTTTTGTATTAGCATCTACTATCGGCTTTTGCAAGTCTGTCGGACTATTTGAAGGGGTTGTTGTCACCACCTTGTTTTGCGAACCAACTTGTGCATTTACAGGATTACTAATGAGAATAAAGAACCCACTTGCTACAACAACCGAAGCCACACCTACGCTCAGGCGGCGAATAGACCATTTTGTATATCTTTCATTATTTGGACGATGATTTTTGTCAACCATATTATTTACTCCTTTGATTTATTTTTAATGGTTGACTAAAGTATAGCAAGCTCCTATTAACTATCTGTAAGGAGAAGTTAAAATTTTTCTTAAATAAACATTATTTCTTGCTTATCTATAGGATCTTCGCATATTTTGATATACTAGGAATAGAGAAAAATTTAGTCATGTCCAGTACCTAACTAAATCCTTAACATGAATTGTATTCATCTAATTTTTTAAGGTTTTTAGGAGTTTTTTTATACTCTGATATTTATAGACGCTGTAAACAAGATAAGCTGTTCCATATACAACAGCTGCAAGATAAATAGGAAGGTACCAACTGGAAGCAATAAAAATCAAGGTAAGCAATAATTCTAGGCGAATATCTTTGACAACATTAATTTCTATGCGCTTTGCTAAAATTAATTCTGCCAAAACACTTCTAATAGCTAATAAAAATATAATAGATAGAACCGTTAAATTTAATTCTCTTAACCAAATCGCAAAAATAATGGTACTTCCAAAACTACAGAGCATAGCAATAACATTGACTTTAAAAATTTGTCGCTCCATACGTAAGGCTTTCAGATAAGTATTGATCAACAAGGCCATTTTCCCTTCATAAACAGACATCGGAAAAATTAGTGCCATAAATACTAAGGATTCTTTAAAGTTTGGTAACCACATATCTAACACTATTTTTAAAGGGTAGTACAGCAACAACACACCAAACATAAGTACCATAAGAACATTACGTAAGCCGTCATAAATTTTGGGTAACTTTTCGTTTTCAGTTCGCTTCAAAATAGGAAATACTACTAAACCGACAGCGTTTATAAATGTCATAAGTAGATTGGAAATACTTAAAGTTAAAGAAACTTTTCCAAAAGTAGCAATATCCCAAATTCTTTGAATTCCCATTCTGACTGTTCCAATAATTAGCATACTAGCTACATTAGACAACATAAGATTGATTCCAACTTAAAGCGGTTGACAAAGCTGTTGAATTGTTAAACTAGCTACATTAGACAACATAAGATTGATTCCAACACCAATATTAGTTACCATCTCATTGATATTTAACTGAAATTTATTTAGCGGATGAAGAACGATGTCTCTGCATAAATACATCGCATACAGAAGCGACATAATTCTACCTACCAAATCAGCATATACCATTATTTTAAAATTTCGAAAGCCCAAACAAATCAATAATACAAGTAATAGGAGATATAAGAAGCGATCTCCACTGACCACATATGAACTTTCTTTTAAACGATTCGTCATCTGCAGAATATAAATAAAGAGATAGCGGACATTTGTAACCATCATAGTATAGGTCAATAACATAAAGATAAAGCGACTATCTGTATCTTTGATAAAGAAAAAAATCCCAGCTAAAAGGAATAAACTAACGGATACAAGATATGCAGTTAGCATAAGAAACTGCGAGAAAAACTTTTCTTTATCTAATCTTTGATATTCTAATCCTCCATAACGAAGATAAATGCCATCTACCCAACCAAGATGGATAAAGCCAACATAAGACAGATAGAAAATATAAAGCTGCCAGTAGCCGTATTCCTTCGCCCCCATGATTTTAGGTAAAAGCAATACAACTAAAGAAGACACTAATACCGTCAACAGATTAGAAGCAATAACATAAGAAAAATTAGCTAGAATTGTTTTGAATTTTTGGGGCAATTTCTTCTCCTTTCTTGCTATTCTCTATCTATCTGCATACTTTGAATTAACTTGTCAAACATAGTTTCAAGATTCACCTCAGCCGTCCAACCAAGTTTTTCAAGTTTTTCGGTATTCAGGCGGATTTTCATCGTAGGATTATAACCTAATTTTTCTATATCCTCTGCTATATCAAAGATAAGGTGAGAACAACTGTTTCCGTTTCGTTTAAGAACCAGCTCTGCCATTTCCCGAATAGATATTGCCGTGTCTTTATTAGCCACATTATAAGCTTGACCAACTTGCCCTTCTAACATTATGTAGAAAAGGGCTTTAACTACATCTTTTGTGTAACAGTAATTTCGAACAGTCTCTCCACGTGTTTTTAAAATAATATCTTGTCCTTCAATTACAGAGCGAGCAAATTGAGCAAAAACTCGCTTATCCTTATAGTCAACACCTGGTCCAAATGTCTGGGATAAACGTGCAATTCGAACAGGCACTTGATACTGCTGCAAATAAGCAATACATAGACATTCTGCAATCCGTTTTCCTTCAGAATAACTGCTACGAACACTTATTGGGTCTAAATAACCATAATCATTTTCCGAAATACTGTCTACATTAGGATTTGTTATTCCATAAACTTCTAGTGATGATAAATAAATCATGCTACGAACGCGATTCTTTCGAGCTAATTCTAACAAATTTTCTGTACCCTTAACTGCAACTGCAATCGTATCTACAGGATGTTGAACAAAAAAAACTGAATCTGTACTACTAGCTCCATGGATGATATAATCAATGTTGCTCTCTATCTCTACTGGCGCAAGAACATCTCCTTCAATAAGCTGAAGGTGTTCATCCTCCAAAAATGAATGAAAGATTTTTTCTGCCTTGCTCAGGTTTCTAACTAGAGCTACGACTTCAATATTGGCATCAAACAGGTGGTTCAATTCTAATAGAGTAAAAACACACTGACCACCAATAAGACCAGTTGCACCAGTTACCAAAATAGTCACATTTTTTAATTCTTTCAAAATAGGACTGTTTTTTGCTAAATCCTGAACATCTTCCTGCAAAATTTTATTATACTTCATTTTCTTTATCCAAAAATCTGTGCATTTTCTCTAGCTTCATAAATTGCTCTAAAAATATAAAAATCAGATGGTGTTGTAATCTTTATATTTTCACTATTCCCCATAACTGTATGTAAAGAGAGACCATAGCGTCGTGCTAAGGTAGCTGAATCAGTCATATCAATTATTCCCTCTTCCTGCGCTTTTAAATGTAAATTATAAATCTCTGACAAAAGGAAAGTTTGGGGGGCGACAGCCGTTTGACAAGTAGAACGATCAATCACATTATCAATCATACCATCCTTATCCACTTGAATTACCGTTTCAATTACAGGCTTGACAGTTATTGCCGTTCCAAATTTTTGAACACTCTGAAGATTTTTTGAAATCAAATCACTATTTATAAGCGGTCTAACTCCATCATGAATCAATACGAAACCATCACTTACATGACGTTGTTCCATCAGAGCCTTTAATCCATTAAAAATCGACATCTGGCCTGTTGCACCTCCAGAAACAACCTTTACTACTTTTTTAATTTTAAACTTAATTAATAATTCTTTTAAATAATCAATCCAATCTTCAAGACAAACAACTACAATATCATCTATATCCGAATGTCTTTCAAAATGTTCTAGTGTATGAATAATGATTGGTTTTCCATGAAGTTCTAAAAACTGTTTAGGTTTAGTTTTTGTATTCATACGACTACCTGTCCCTCCTGCAAAAATAAGAGCCGAATTTGTCATTTTTTAATCTCCTTCTTAAAATACTATAAGTAAATAATAATTATAACCTTATCACTATTAAAATTGTTTATATTGTTAAATTTTGAATCGTATTTTGCGTTGCACAAGAATAATATAAAAAATAGCTATCCAACTGATTTCATAAATTGTCCCCAAATGAAGCCTACGAAAAAACTGTTCTTCAATTGCAAAATAAACCAATGGGTAGATGCTATACGAATAAAAAATCCAGAAAAAACTGTATGCTTTCCGCCGAACAATTTCATATAGCCATTCAAACAACAGACCTAAACAAAATGGGTATATTAACATTCCGCAATAACCAAAATCTTCTACAAACGGCCTTAAAGCTGAATATATGTTAGAAATATAAACAAACCCTGTACTAGATTGAAAAGCAATAAATTCTGAAAATATTGATGTCGTTCCTCCAGGGGTATTTATTATTCCAATTGTTCCTAAAGTATCACTTAGAGTTCTCAATGTGCTAGCACCATATTTTAAATTGGTTGGTATAAATTTATTAATAAATAAGTTGAAATTATATAATCCAGAACCACCATAAATTCCTAGTACACGTTGAAAATCTGAAGTATAATTTTTAAGTTTTCCAAAATAATAAAATAATACAATTACTATTGCTATTAAAAATATAGATTTCCTGACTATTTTCCAATTAAGACTTTTTATACTAGCTTGATTTGATTTTGTATAGAAAAGAATCCATAGTACAAAAGCATATATTATAAAACGTAAAAAAATATTCCTATCAGTTGATACTATACATATAAATAAAAATGTAAGAATGTTTATATAATTTAATGTTTGTCTGTTTCTATCTTTTACAATATATCTTGCGGATAAAATTTGAAAAAAACTAATATAAGCAATCCCTGTTATAATTTCCATCATTTGATTCGCAAAAAAACTATTCGAACCATTATGTTGAACATTTTTATAATATATCTGAGATAAGACATTCCCTAGATTAAAAGATATTTGAATATCTTTTAAACTTAAAATAATATATATAACTGCACATATAATAGTGATAAAAAATATAAACAAACTGGGATGTGTATTTAAGTCCAATTCTTTTAGCACACCTTCGTAACTTTTATCTTTTTTCCTACAAAAAATACGAACTAAAAAACCAGCAAATAAAAAGGAGAATATAGCCGACAATACATAAAAAACAAACTTTGTGGATAACATTACATCCCATTGTCTATAGTTAATATATATCAATATAGAAGAAAATAGGAAAGAAAGCACTAAAATCATGCTTGGTTTCACAAAACTTCTCCAAAGGAATACATCCATAGTCGCTAAAGTAAATAGTATTATAAGTAAAAAATAAATCATGGCTCCTCACTTGACAAAATGTATTAAAACATAATCATATCAGTAAAATTATATTACTATTAGAATAAAGTTTTATATAAGATTAAATAAAATTTTAACAAAAACACTCCACTTAGGCTCTGTTGTCAAGCTAAAAATTTTTTTATTTTGTAAAAGTAATATTTTTTTTCTAAAACTATTCTGATAAGTCGATAACAATTCTAACTCTGCTGCTATATCATCATTAATAAATTGACGATAATTATTTAAAATCTCTGTAGCTAAGCGACTTCTTCCTTTTCTCTTACTAGAATCACCAAGTTTTTGAACCCAGTTTAAAATTAGATTTCTCTTTTTCACACCAACAACATTATTTTCATGTTGCCTATATAATATATATGAATTAGAATCATAGACTATACTCCCTGCTATACTTGCTACCATTGAAACCCAAACATCATGTATACGTACTTCTAGCAGTTCCTTCGAAGGCCTCCGATCTTTCGAAACTAACAGTTTTTGTAACTGATTGTTCCATACCATTGTACATCCAGTAATTTGATTGCTTGTTAATATTTGCAAATAACTGGTATCAATCGTTTTTTTATGTCTTAATCCTAAATTATTTAGCTCTTTATCTACTAAAGTTTGATTAGAACAATATAGTGTAGGGAGAGGGAATTTCTCTAACTCTAAAACCGCCTTCTCTATTTTATTAACTAGCCAAATATCATCTTGGTCACAAAATGCATAATAATCAAAATCCAAACCAGCCTTATAAAGTGTTTCCATAAAACTACTTCCAACTCCAAGATTTTCGTTGTTCTCCAAAAGAACTATTTTATTATTATATGATTTTATGATTTCTAAGGTACTATCACACGAACCATCATCTCGAATAAATAGCACAATATTTTGACTAGTTTGATTAAAAATGCTGTCTAATTGTGCCTTTAAATACTTTTCTCCATTATAGGTACTCATAAGTACTGCGATATTATTTTTCATCTTTATTTATTTTCCAATAAAATTGTGTAGAGTGGTGTGTTATTCTTTTATCAACAGGAGGGAGCTTCATATAATCGCCATAGTGCTGTCTCAAATATTCATGATAATCTGAAATTACATCAAATTCTCTATTTTCAAAACTAAGTGTTGTATAATTTACAAAAGTTTCCGTCCTCATTATTTCTCTTTCTCTATAACTACCACTTACACAACCAGAGTATCTTGAATTTTCAAATTTTATACTTTTTATTGATTCGTCAATAGATACACACAATTTCTGCTTGTTTACAAACCTACTTATTAAGTACATCCCAAGTCGGATTGGTTCAAAGTAAATAGGACGAGTTTTACTTTTGAAAAATTTTCTCCACTTAGATGCAACCAATAGCTCGCGGCGAAATTTTGTTCTATTGAAATTTTTTAAAGCTGTTTTAAAGCTGTCCCCAAGTCCATCTATTGGGAAAATATCAATACAAACACCTATATTATCTTCTAGTTCTTTTCTACCATCCGAACTTTTGGTATGTCTATCGGCTATTTTAATAAATAAATTTGTATAATTCGAATTGTTTTGATATGAAAGAACATCAAATGGAAGAAGGTTTTCTGTACAGTATTTCAAAAATTTCTCATAGTCTGGGCGTGGCATCATTACATCAATATCATCATCCCAAGGGATAAATCCATTATGTCTCACAGCACCAAGTAAAGTTCCACCACCAAGGGAATATCTTAATGATTGCGCCTTGCAAATGTTATCAAACTCTATTAACAAGCTTAATGCGATTTTTTGAACCTCTTTCAATATAAGCTCTTGCAATTAAATATCTCCTACTTTTTCTCTAATCAATTTTTTATATACCCAAGCACGTACCTTATTGGGCAATACTATTTGGACTATAAATCTCTGTAATACATTAACTATATAAACTTTTTTAGATATTAAGCCCTTTAACAACATAAATTTTTGAAGATTTTTTTCGCTCTTAAAGTAATTTCTCCCACCTCTTCTACTATACATTTCATTTCCTACTCGAACGAATACAAGTATCGAGTCTAAATTGTAGAAGTGTGCTTTAAGCAGATGCATTCTAATCCACAAATAATAATCTTCATTAAAATGCCATTCTTTATAATTCCCTGCAGCCATTACAACACTTTTTTTAAACATAACTGCCATATGATTAAATGGGCATCTTTTTTTTAAGTATATTGTAATTTCTTCATGTGTAAGTGGAACTTTTCGAACACTAATAATATTTGTCGTTTCATTGATAAACTCTGCAATATGCCCACCTACGATATCAACTTCAGGAAATTTTTCAAATATTTCAATTTGCTTCTGGCAACGATCTAGCGTAGAAATATCATCCGTATCCATTCTTGCGATTAGGTCATTTTTACAATGTCTTATTCCAAAATTTAACGCTACTCCTAAACCTTGATTTTGTTCATATCCAACAACATGCATGATCTTTGGATAACACATAACGTATTCTTCTAAAATTACTTCTAATTCAGAAGGCAGTGTACCATCTTTCACAATAACAATTTCATCTGGTTGTAAGGTTTGGTTAAGCATACTATCTATAGCTAAACGAAAATATTCTGGTTTTTCATCTTTATAGAGAGACATCAAAACACTATATTTTTTCATTTGAGTAGTCCTTTTGCTTCATCTTGTTTTTGATTATAATATTCTTCAGATATAACTCCTGTACGCAACAAATACTCTCCAAAATCTTCCGCAGTAGCCATATCTCCGTCAGTAATCCCTTCTCTTTTTATAAAGGCTGTATGAATTGTTTGCAGAATAATTTTTAAGTCTCCCAAAAAAGTAATTTCCCTAATATATTTTGCATCCCACTCAAGTTTATCTTGCCACAAAATATTATTTCGCCCATTGATTTGAGCTAAACCCGTTAAGCCTTGTCTAACAGAATGGCGTTCTCGTTGTTGTTCTGTCATAAATACCATATCTCGAACCAATAAAGGGCGCGGTCCTACAAAAGACATATCGCCTTTTAGAATATTAAAAAGTTCTGGTAACTCATCTAAACTAGTACTCCTTAGCCATTTCCCAAAAGAAGTTAGGCGGATTTCATCAGGTAATAAGTCTCCTGCCTCATCACGATCATCTGTCATAGTACGAAACTTATACATATTAAAAATTTTTTCATTTTTGCCAGGACGAGCTTGTTTAAATAAGACTGGAGATCCTAATTTCATCCTTACTAACAAACCGATGATTAAAAATAACCATGAAAAAAGAATAATAGCAACTAATGAACATACAAAATCAAATAAACGTTTAAAATATTTTTCATAATAATTATTTGAAGGCGACATGAACATTACTCTCCTAATTCAATCAATTAAAACACTTTTTTATTATCTCGATGATGACATCTTGTTGTTCTACAGTCATCTTGTTATCGGACGGAAGACATAACCCACGACAAAATAGATCCATACCAGTATCTAAAGGCAAGCCATCCTCTCCTTTATCTCCCCCAACTATATAGGCATTCGTCCTTGCTCGACCATTCCCTTCACGAGTAATAAAATCATGGTTCCGATAAATAGGCTGCATATGCATTGGCTTCCAAATCGGACGACCTTCAATATTATAGCGTCCCAACGTTTCTAAAATTTCTGTTGGACAACTCTTCCCTTCCTCAGAGATATAAAGGCTCTCTTTCTCGCCTCTTACTTGCTTACACATTGCCTGTTCATCAATTAATAAACAACTTAGCCAAAAGTTAGGTTCACTCTTTTTTTCATCATATGGATTCATGCTGATAGGTAGGTCTTTTAATCCTTCTTTATAACGTTGATAGATTGCTTTCTTTTGTACAATGTGTTCTTCTAAATAAGGAGATTGTCCACGAATTACTCCAGCTATGACATTGCTCATACGATAATTATACCCAATTTCTTCATGCTGATACCATGGAGCATTTTCACGTGCTTGAGTCGACCATTTACGCACTTTATTTGCAGCTTCTAAATCATCTGTTAAAAACATTCCCCCAGATGATCCCGTAATAATCTTATTCCCATTAAACGAAATAGCATTATATGCACCAAAGGAACCTGTTTGAATACCCTTATACGAAGCACCTAGAGATTCCGCAGCATCTTCAATAACTATCGCTTGATATTTTTCACAGATGCTCCTTATTTCATCAATCTTAGCGGGAACTCCATAAAGATGGACAAGTACAACTACTTTTACTTCTGGATAAACTTCAAAAGCTCTCTCTAGAGCTGCTGGATCCATATTCCATGTATCGTATTCACTATCAATAAAAACAGGAATAGCCCCTTCATATACTATGGGGTTTATTGTAGCCCCAAAAGTAACAGTCGAGCAAAAGACCTTATCGCCATGTTTTATCCCTGCTGCCTTTATTGCCATGTGCAGAGCAGAAGTTCCTGAAGCAAGAGCAACCGCGTATTTGCAACCAACTTTTTTGCATATTGAAGATTCTACTTCATTGATATTTTGACCAACAGTTGACATCCAATTTGTATTGTATGCTTCGGTCATATATTTTAATTCATCCCCATGCATTGTTGGAGATGAAAGCCATATTTTTTCTTCAAATGGTTTGAAATCCATAATCATCATTTCCCTTACATATTCGTGCTATTAAATCTTTTTACTGCTGTGCAAATTGCACCAATTTTTCTTTCAGCTCTTGTCCATCAAGATTGGAAATCGAGCAGATAAAAGCATCCACTTCTTCTTTTGACAAAGCATGAACATTTCCAACAAATATTTTTTCATAGATTTGCTCTGCTTTGCGTTCTTCTGAAGACAGTAATACTTCATACAATTTTTCACCAGGGCGAATACCACTTTCAACAATCTTAATTTCATTTTCAGTGTGACCACTTAGAGTTATCATTTTTTTAGCTAAGTTCAAAATCTTAACAGGTTCTCCCATATCTAATACAAAAATCTCTCCCCCATGCATAAGAGCTCCTGCTTGAATAACCAAACGACTAGCTTCTGGTATTGTCATAAAGTAACGTGTCATACGAAAATCAGTTACTGTGATAGGGCCGCCTTTGGCAATTTGTTCTTTAAATAGTGGAACAACACTACCACGGCTACCCAAAACATTTCCGAATCGAACAGCAGCAAAAAGTGTTTTTCCTTCTTCATTCAGACTTGTTACAATCATTTCAGCAACTCGCTTAGTGGCTCCCATAACATTTGGAGGATTGACTGCTTTATCTGTCGAAATCATAACAAACTTAGCAACTCCAGCTGCTTTAGCGGCTTCCGCTACATTTTTTGTGCCATATATGTTGTTCTTGACTGCTTCAGTTGGATTATACTCCATCAAAGGAACGTGTTTATGAGCGGCAGCATGATAAACACGATCTGGATGATAAGTCTCCATCAGTTTAAAAATTCGCTCTCTATCTTGAATATCTGCAATGATTGGAACAATCTCAATGGTGTCCTTGTATTGTGCAAGCAGCTCTTTATGTATCACATAAATAGAATTTTCGCCATGCCCTAAAAGTAACAGCCTTTTAGGAAAGAAGCGAGCAATTTGCCGACATAATTCTGAGCCGATAGAACCTCCAGCTCCTGTCACTAATACGGTCTTGCCTTTGAGATTTGAATTTAAACTTGTTTGATCCAGTTTTACTTCTTTGCGCCCTAATAAATCAGCAATATCAATCTCTCGTAGTTTACTGACACTCAGTTTCCCTGTAACAACTTCTTCATATTTAGGAATAGTGCTAACTTTAGCAGCTGTTTTTTTGCAAAGTTCTAAAAGATGTTCATATTCCTCTGGTTTCAAAGAAGGGATTGCAATAACAATTTGGTTAATTTCATAGTTTGCTACAATTTCTGGGATTTGTTCATCAGATCCAACAACTTTAACACCATGTAAAAAAGAACCTTGTTTTTTTACATCTTTATCAACAATCGCAACGATTTTCAGATCTGGCGAGTCTTTTAGCGCAGTAGTAATAAAAAGATTTCCTCCGTCTCCCGCGCCGACCACTAATGTCCTACGAACATTTAAATTTGTAACTTCTTCGTAATTCACTCCATTCTTTAAGCTATGCCACATTCTCCAAGCTAATCTGATTGATATCGTAAATAGAATAGAAAACATGCAACTAAGCAAAAGAAAACGATAACTAATGGTTATGGATAAAAACAATTCCACTAGAGCTGTAATGAGATAAGTTCCCAGTAGAATAAGAGAAATTTTACTTAACGTCTTATAATCTGTGTAACGATTAATAATTGAAAATACACGTGTGATTAAACCTAAAAGAAGGTAAATTACGACAATGGAAGAGAGTGTTTTAAACAGCATATCATTTGATGTCTCTATATACTCAGACAAGAAAAAATAAGCTATATAACCACTTATATATAGTAAAGCGGCATCCACTATCATCAAGATAACTCGTTTTTGTGCTCTTGTTAATTCCATAATGTTTCCCCACTTATACAAATCCTATTTCTTTCCGTAGTTTCCATAATCTCCATAATTACCATATGAACCATATTTGTCCAATTGAACATCATATTTGTTTAAGACAACTCCCAAAAACGGAGTTGCAGTCTGCTCTAGCTGCTCTTTTGCTTTTTGTAATGCTTTACGTTTCACATTCCCGGCTTCTACAACTAAAAGGCTTGCATCACATTTTTGAGCAATAATGGCCGCATCAATCACAAGCCCAATAGGAGGAGTGTCGATAATAATATAGTCATAATGATTTCGTAAAATATCAATCATCATTTCAAAATTCTTGCTTTGAAGAAGTGCAGTTGGATTTGGAGAATTTTGCCCTGCTTCAATCACGAATAATTTTTCAATATTTGTTTCACACAACCCGTTTGATAAATCGGCTGCACCAGCTAAATAATCTGTCAAGCCTGTAATCTTATTACGGGCTTTAAAGGCACCCGACATTGTGGAATTACGGATATCCGCATCAATCAATAAGGTATTATAACCTGAACGAGCAAAAGCGATAGCTAGATTTGTGGAAGTTGTTGATTTCCCCTCACCAGGCTGAACTGAAGTGATTGCAATAACCTTAATATTATCACCACTAAGTTGGACATTGGTTCGCAGAGCATTATAATACTCCTCTGATTTTCTTAATTCTCTGATTTTACTTTTCACTAATTCTAAACTTGGCATTCCTTTTCTCCTATTTTAGCTTATTCATATTCGGAACAACTCCAAGCAGAGTGATTCCCATTACTTCTTCTACATCTTCTGGTTTCTTTATTCTATCATCTAAAACTTCCACAACAATGCTAATAACAGACATAAGCATGCCTCCTGCAAGAAAACCAATCAAAGTATTTCGTTTAATATTTGGAGAGGAAGGTTCTTTTGGTGCTTCTGCTGCTTCTAGCGTCGTAACATCCGCTACTTTTGTTACAGCAATAATCTTCTCTGCCGCAGCTTGACGAACACTATTAGCAATGCGAGCAGCTTCTTCAGCATTACCATCTGAAACAGCAATAGATACAATTCGTGTATCTGTTGGAACAGTAACATTGATTTTTTTAGCCAATTCACTTGGTTGCAGCTTCAATTTCAAATCTGCAATTACTTTAGTCAATACATCTTGAGATAAAATAATTTCTTTATAGTCTTTAACTAAGTATGTCCCAGCTTGTAAATCCTGGTTAAGCGTAGAATTATCGTTTTGCTGACGATTAACAACATAAATACGTGTTGTACTACTATAAGATGGTTTTGCTATAACAGTACTGTAGATTAAAGCGAAAATAGCCATCACAAATGCTGTCACTACAATAATAAACTTTCTTCTCCATAAGGTTTTAATTAATGACAAGATATCAATTTCTACTGCTTGATTACTCTGATTTTTCATTTTTTCTCCTAAATTAATTCATCTTTTAATAATATTTCTTGATTTTTACGAAATAACTGGTCTGCATATGCGTTGCCATATTTGTTAGAAATGATGTGATAGGCTTCCTCCATATAAGGAGGGCGTGGCCCTAAATTATGCATATCACTTGCTACAAAATGGACCAAATCCTGTTCCATAAAGAATTGTGCTCGCTTCTTCATGAATTTATATTTTTCGCCAAATAACTTGGGTTTTAGTACACTGGAGCTATTGATTTGCATATAACAACCCATGTTGATCAAATCCTGCACCTTTTTTACATCGTTTTCCAAACAATGATAGCGCTCAATATGGGCTACAACTGGTGTAATTCCTAAACGCAGAACATTGCTTAACGCGCTGTGGATATCTCTATATGGTGTTATCATACTAAACTCAATTAGAGCATAACTCGTCCCACCTAAAGTTGGAATGATTTTTCTATCAAGTTTTTCTAAGATATCGCTAGTATAATAAATTTCAGCACCATAGAGAATAGTGAGATCATCTGCCACTTCTTTAGCGATTTGCTGAACTTCATGAAAATTCGCCGCAATCTTTTCTTCAGGCGTCTCAAACATACCCTTTCTACGATGAGAAGTCGAAATAATCGTTCGGACTCCTTGGCGATAACTTTCCGTCAAAAGCTCTTGCGTGTCTTGACGTGTCTTGGGACCGTCGTCCACATCAAATACAATATGCGAATGAATATCAATCAATCTCATTTACCTTCCATTACTTTCTGAATTGCGGCTTTGGCTGCATTCAAACTATCTTGATTTAATTCCATCATGTAAAGATTCGCATCTGGCATAGCATAAGACGGAAGACCTACTCTTCCTTCTCCGGTAACCGCTTGCGAGCTAACCGTATAACTACCACCAGTTTCTAACTGGGTATTAATGAGATTCATCATCGTTTCAATACTCATGTTGGTTTGAACTGAATCTTGTAATCCTGAAATAATCGCATTATAATTCTTCAAAGCACTTGTGGAAGTCAACTTTTTAATAATTGCCGCAATGACCTTTTCTTGATTTTTACCACGATCGTTATCTCCACCACTTAATGCATAACGCTCTCGAACAAATCCCAATGCTTGTTCTGAATCTAAATGAATATCTCCCGCAGCATAGTGCTTGCCATTTGCAGCAGTAAATTCTTTGTCATTATAAACATCAATACCGCCTAACAAATCTACCAATTTAAGGAAAGAAGTGAAATTCAGTCGAACATAATAGTTTGTTTTGATTCCGTAAAGATTTTCTAACGTGTGAATAGATGCTTCCACACCGTAAATGCCAGCATGTGTTAATTTATCCTTTTGATTGTTGCCACCATCAGCAATCGGTACATAAGCATCACGCGGTGTTGTTGTTAACAGTACCTTTTTAGTCTTGCGATTAACTGTCATAATAATATTGACATCTGAACGGGAAACTGATGAAATCGGGCCATAAGTGTCAATTCCGCTGACATAAATATTAAAGACATTATTATTTGTTGCTGGTGACTGAGCGTTTGTAATTTTTCTACTAATTTTGTAAGTATAGATTTTTTTGATTTTTGAAGCGTAATCGGGATGCTCGTTTTGGATAACACTTTCAAAAACACTATTTAGAACCATGGCCTTAGCTTCACCATTCATTAAAGAATTATAAGCTGCTAGATAAGAAGAGGATTGAGCAACCGCCAAATTAACTTTCTTAGTTTGGGCTACATTATCTGTCAATGTTTTGATATTATTTGCATCATTTCCCGTTGGTGCTAGAACAGTTTTCACTTGACTGATATCCTTTATATTGCTATTCGCTGGCACCACCACGCTCATTTCATATTCGGAGTAATTTGATGTCGCGTTTAGCCCATTAGACAAATCTAACACTTCTTTAATGGCATATAGAGCACCTGAACTTACTAGAATAGCTAAAAGCAATATAATCGTCGTTGTGACACGCGCTTTATTTTTGAAAATTAAAAAACTAGTTCCTAATGCTACAGCTACTAACAAAGTGGATAGTAAAACATTCAAATATCGAAATGCTAGAATATTATACCGAAACATGAAAAAAACGAGTAAGATTGCTAACAATACAAACACAACTAAGAGAGCAAGGTTAAAGATTCTACCTTGTTTCCTAGAATGATGTGACCTCTTTTTTGGCATTGTAAACTCCTATGTACATTATCTAACCCATTATAGCATAAAAGAATTAACTTTTAAATAATATTTAAAAATTGCAATCTTTCTGTAAAGTTTCTGCCATCTATCTTATTTTCTAAATATCCAAAAAATAAAAAGCAGTTCTCATTTCAATTAAGAACATGCCATTTTATAGTTTTATTCTGTTTTATCCCGATTAACCTGCTCAAAACTTTCTGTGCCATCATTCAATCGATCCCAAATGATGACTTCTCCAGTTTTAAGAGACTTTTGTACATCAATAATACGCTGATTAGAGGAGCCTCGAAATTGTAACATGAGATTTCGTTTTTCCTTATCAAAACGACCATCTACCAGGATATCAATGAGACTAAGAAGCTCGAGTTTATCTGGTGTTTCCAACATCATCTCTTCCCAAGTATAACCTGTCCAAGACCAAATATCCTTGTCAGGCAACTCTCGTCGAATACGCTTGACTAAGGGCAAGAGAATTCCAGTATTCAGAAAAGGCTCTCCTCCTAGCAAGGTCAGACCTTGAACATAGGGCTCAGCCAAATCTTTCATGATTTGCTCTTCTAGCTCTTGCGTATAAGAAATCCCAGCATTGAAAGACCAGGTCGCTACATTGTAGCAGCCCTCACAATGAAACATGCATCCGCTGACATAGAGGGAATTACGCACCCCTTCACCATCCACAAAATTAAAGGCTTTATAGTCAATAATACGTCCTTTGCTTAACTCTTCGCTTTTCCACTCACCTGGCTTCGGTGTATTCCATGTCATTTTTCTACCCCAACTCTATCCAATAACGCTCTTTCCCAGCTCGTACATCTTCCAACTCTCCACCATTGGCCAAAATCACTGCTCGACTAGCAGCATTATCCATATCGCAAGT
>ERZ773083.1414-NODE-1414-length-16375-cov-5.290257_pt1 | contig 16375 bp, 15 predicted proteins | sample MGYA00511465_ERZ773083 | MGnify/ENA primary metagenome ERZ773083 (study PRJEB29015, sample SAMEA2738001) | human oral metagenome | biome: human oral; feature: human-associated habitat; material: dental | place: China | collected 2060 ... | reverse complement strand
GATCCACCGGACGTCCCAAGGGCATTGAGGTCAGCGCCGGGGACGTCGACAACTTCATGGGGTGGATGGAGACCTTCCCCGTCGTGCGCGACGGCGGCAGGACCTTCCTGGGCCAGGCCCCCTACTCCTTCGACCTCTCTGAGTTCGAGCTCGTAGGCGCCCTTGCCACCGGCGGCTGCCTCTACGCCCTCTCGAGAGAGGCGGCGCACGACTACGGCCTGCTCTTCCGCGAACTCGCCGACTCAAGGGCCGACGTCTGGGTCTCGACCCCGCCGTTTGCGGACCTCTGCCTCGTCGACGGCTCGTTCGGTCACGACCTCCTCCCCCAGCTGGGCCTCTTCCTGTTCTGCGGGGACACGCTGACACACCGCACGGCATCGAACCTGCGCGAGCGCTTTCCCCAGGCGCGCGTCGCGAACACCTACGGCCCCACCGAGTCCACGGTCGCCGTCACCTACTGCGAGATAGACGATGGGATGCTCGCCAACCCCTGCGCCCTGCCCGTCGGCAGACCGCGCCCCGGCACCGAGCTCCACGTCATGCGCTCCGCCGCCCCCGAGGGGGCCTTCATCGAAGAGTGCCGGGCCGGGGAGTCCGGCGAGATCGTGATCTCTGGCGACACCGTGGCCAAGGGCTACTTCAACGACGTCGAGAAGAGCGCGTTCGCCTTTGGCGAGGCCACCCTCGCTGACGGCAGGCACGTCCGCACGTTCCGCACGGGCGACATCGGACATCTGGACGAGAGCGGGATGCTGCACTACGAGGGCCGCATGGGCTCGCTCGTGAAGGTCAACGGCTTTCGCATCGAGCTGGGTGACGTCGAGAACCACCTCTCGGCGCTTGCGGGCATCAAGTGCGCCGCCGTCGTGCCCGTCATGCGCGAGGGCCGTGCCAGCGCGCTCAGGGCGTTTGTCGTCCTGGACCACGAGGACGCAGGCGCCAACGAGACGCCCCGTGCCATCCGTGAGCGCCTGGGCCGGTGCATCCCGTCCTACATGGTCCCCCGCTCGGTGAGGCTCCTCGAGAGGATGCCCCTCACCAGCAACGCAAAGATCGATCGCAAGCAGCTGATGGCAAGCTAGGAGCGCAGAGCACCCCATGTCCTTCTACTCCGACACGAGCTTCTTCGTCCTTTTGGTCCCCATCATGTGCGGGGCGGCCTTCCTGGGCCTGCGAGAGAGGCCGCTGGGGCGCTACGGTCTGGTCGTCTCGCTCCTGATGCTGGCCTGCCTCTTCTGCAAGACACCGGTCCAGGCCGCCTACGCAGCATGCTACCTCGCGGTCGCCACAGTCGGCACGCAGTGGCTCCTCCGCGATCCCAGAAGCGGCAGACGCTTTGCCGTCTCGCTCGCCTGCGTGTTGGTTCCCCTGGTGGCCTGCAAGGTGAGCGGGGCCTTCGGCGGGAACCTGTTTGGCTTCGTCGGCATCTCGTATTTGACGTTTCGGGCCGTGCAGGTGCTGATAGAGGCCCACGACGGTCTCATCGGGAGCATGCGTCCCCTGGACTACCTGTACTTCATGGCGTTCTTCCCCACCTTCGTGAGCGGTCCCATCGACCGCAGTCGCCGCTTCCAGAAGGACCTGGACAGGGTCCCCGACTCGGACGAGTACGCAGGCATGCTGGGAAGGGGCATCCTTCTGGTCATGCTCGGCATGGTCTACAAGGTGGTCCTGGCCGCCGTCGCCAAGCGCTACTACATCCCCGTCACCTGGGACAGCGTCCAGGGAGACGGGCTTTGGAAGCTTCTCATCCAGATGAAGGTCTGCTACGCCTACGGTCTCTACCTGTTCTTCGACTTCGCCGGCTACTCGCTCATGGCCCTGGGGGTAAGCTATGCCCTCGGCATCCGCACGCCGCGAAACTTTCGCGCACCCTTCCTGGCCACGAGCGTCACCGACTTCTGGAACCGTTGGCACATCACGCTCTCCACGTGGCTGCGCGACTTCGTGTTCATGCGTCTGGTGCGCACGCTGATGCGCCACAAGGTCGTGAAGGGACGCCTGCGCACCTCGCAACTGGCCCTGGTCACCGACATGCTCGTGATGGGTGCATGGCATGGCCTCACGGCCAACTACCTTCTCTATGGCCTCTATCACGGCATCCTCCTGGCGGCCGAGCAGGGATGGGAGCGGACGGGCTTCTACAAGCGTCACCGCCACCAGACCTGGTACCGCACCTGTTCGTGGCTCGTCACGATGCAGCTCGTGTTCCTGGGCTTCGCCCTGTTCTCCGGACAGGTATCTCTTCTCGTGAAAGGAAACTGACATGTCCACGCCCACGCTCTCGCATGAGGAGCTCACCGACCGCATCCTCGACATGCTCGTAGAGATCGCCGATGACGACGAGGTCCGGGAGCACCTTGACGACGACCTCTTCGAGTATGGCTATCTCGATTCCATGGGTGCCGTCGAGCTGCTCCTCGCCATCGAGGACGAGCTGGGGGTCACGATCGCCCCGACCGAGGTCCCCCGCGAGGAGATGAACACCGCCAACCTCATCGTCTCCCAGGTGGAGAAGCGCCTTGCCTAGCGCACGCGAGGGGACCAGGCCCCAACGCGCCCTCTCGCGCAAGGCATTCCTTGCCGCGACCGCAGGCAGTCTCGTTGCGGTGGGGGCCGGGCTCGTCGCGGCCGACCGGCTGCTGATCCCCCAGCGGCTCGACGAGGTCGCAGACGGTTCGCGCCTCTACGACTACGTGGTGGACGGCACCAAGTTCGACGCCGTGGACTGGACGCTCGCCAACATGTCCGACGTGGGGCGGCTCTCGCTGGGATCGTCGGAGTTCTACATCTCCAAGAATCTCGTGGCGCAGTGCCCGCAGGCCGTCTTCGGCGAGAGCAACTGCGGCATCGACCTGACCTACATCGGGGAGGCCTACGACCAGTCCCTCTGGCAGACCATCGCCGCAGGCGCCTACGCGCAGCAGAAGGCGCCGGGCCACCTCTCATCGCGCTCCGGCCTCGCCCTCGCCGGCGATTGCCACATCGCCGATGAGCCCGCCCGAGACTCCGCCGCCAACGCCAACCGCCGCAGAGGCTCCTACAGGAGCCTACGCAATCGGCAGAGCCGGTGCCGCAGGTACTACTGGTGCCAAGGGTGCCGCTACTCGCGCTACCGCCGGTGCCGGCAGTTCTAGCCCTAGCCTCGCCGGAGGCCCTGGGGACTCCAGTAGCCTCGGTAGCCCAGGCACGGCCGCGTTCGGCACAACCGCGCAGAACCCACGGGGCACCCAAGCCACCCAGCGGCAGACCTCTCTGCGAGCCGTCCCACAGGACGGCCAGCAGCTCAGCTCGCAGACCAACCACCCAGACGTTGTTCTAGTCACGGGCTCAGGGAAGCGCGTTCCTCTGGAGGGACAGTGCATCATCGGACGGGCGCCGCAACCGGCATTCCCCGACGACACTCAACTGATGACGTTGGAAACCTCGTCGAGTGCACTGTCGCGCTCCCACCTGCGCATCGGCTTCGATGACCGGCAGCTGTGGGCCGAGGATCTGAGCTCCGCCAACGGCACCGTCATGGTGCATCCCACAGGGCAGCAGATCCGGCTCGAGCCGGAGCGGCGCACGGCCATTGCTCCAGGCGCGGTCCTTCTGCTCGCGAACGAGAGCATCACTGTGGAGAAGAGCGCCTGAAGACCTGATCTCAGCTGTTCAGACGCCCGGCCGGACACACTGGCCACGGTGCAGGCGTGTGTCGCTTACCGCCCGGCCGAGCAGGAGGATCTCGCTCATCCACGTGATGGCGGGTGCGCACAGACCTTATTGGTCTGTGCGCACCCGCCATCACGAAACTAGGCCCGCACCTCGTGGAGCGTATTACTCCTCAGGCGCCGAAGCCAGCAGCACTCTGGCTGTCAGCGGTGCTGTAGTTGCCGGACGACGTCGTCACGTGGGCGCCCAGCTGAACGAGTACCTGATTCATGTCCTGGAGCGACTGCGTCCACTCCGCCTTGGCCGCGAGGTACTGCTGGTTAGCATCACCGGTCCACTCGGACTGCGTGGGCTTGAGCTCGGCGTCCATGCTCTCCAGGTCCGAGTTGATCTGCTGCGAACCAGTATTGAGCTCCTGCGCCCCCTGGTCCATCTGGCCGTAATTAACTTCCATGCCGACATCAGACATAAGTGATCCTCCTTTGGTCCTAAATACTAAGTGGGCTTGAGCGTATCAGGCTCAAGGCATCATGCCGTGGTAGCCCTGTGACGCCCCCGCGAGCTTCTGGGCGCCAGAGGCCGCCTCTTCCTCAGTGGTCTGGTACTGGGTATCGGTCGCCTGCAGAGAGTTCTCGAAGCGCTCGAGCACGGCGATAATGTTCTTAGCATCCTGGATCCACTGATTGGCGGCGGTCTGGAAAGCACTGGCTCCCGCGCCCGTCCATCCTCCTGCACCGATGAGGGCCTGAACAGAGCTCTCAACCCTGTTCACGATCGCCTGCTGGCTCGCGCGGTGGCTACTGACAGTGTTCCTCGCATTGGCGAGTACACCAGTTCCTGCACTGAGATTCTGTGCCATGGTCTCTCTTTCTGGGGGTCAGGGGGGAATATGAAAGCGCTCAACGGGAGGCGAGGGCGCGACCCGATCGTTACCGAGCAGAAACCAAAATACCCACGTCTCCGCCTCAATGCGAGTCTTTCACCGGATGGCTTTCGCATCATTCTCCTCATGCACCCCACGCATCCCATACGCCCCGACCTCCACGATCGATCCTGGTGAAGCACTATGGCCGCGCACCGAGCAGGACTGACGTGTCAGGATGGAGCACGGAGCCATCCGACCCCACGCGACGCGCCTGCCCGGCGCGCCGGCCCCGCCGTCCCGCCCCTGGATTCACAGGAGAACGTCGTGCCCCTTACGAGTACCCGCCGCCGGGTGACCGGGCTGACCCCCGTCACCATCCGGCACCGCAACATCCCCGCAGACATCGCCCTCCCCTCCTCGCTTCCGCTCACAGAGATACTCCCCGACGTGGCCGCTCGTCTCGGAGCCCTGGACGAGGACGCCGCCGTGTACGGCCTCATGCTCGTCACCGAGGACGGCAGAGAGCTGGATGATGCACGACCGATCGTCGAGCAGGGTGTGCGGGCGGGCGCTCTGCTCACGCTCGAGGTGCGCAGCACTGAGGCCGAAGCGCGCTACGACGATCTCGTCGAGGCCGTCGCCACAGAGGTAGAGGCGAGACAGGCCGCCTGGAGCCAGCAGGACTCGGTGTCGATGTCTGTGGCCTCCACCTGCCTGCTGTTCCTGGTGGTGGGCCTGCTCCTGCTGCGCCAGGGCCCCGGCGGACTCGTGACCCCGTTATGCGCGCTGGCGTGCAGCTGCCTGCTCGTCCTGGCCGCCTTCGCACTCTGGCGGCTGCGCGGCGCAGGGACCTGGCCGCTGGTGATGACGGCCGGGGCGCTCGGCGCCGTCGCCGCCCACACGGCTTTCATCGGGCCTCCGACAGGCCTGCGCATGATGGCCGCGGGCGGAGCGCTCGCCGCCATCGTGCTGGTGTGCCTCCCCTTCCTGGAAGAGGACCGCTGGCTGATCTCGGGCCCCCTACTGGTGGCCTCATGCCTGGGCCTGACCGGGATGGGGGTCGATCTCCTCAACCGCCCGCTCGCCAGCGTGCTCGCCGTCATCGCCGCGGTCGTCGCCATCATCTCGCTGCTCGCACCATGGCTGGCCCTGGCCTCGGTGCCGATCGACATCTCCCTTCCCGACCGAACCGACCGGCCGGTCCTGGAGCCCGGCACCGAGGTGACGCCCACGCTGACGGCCCGAGTACTCAACGCACATGGCCTGGTGCTGTCGGCACGCATCGCCTGCGCGATGATCGTCCTCGCCAGTGTTCCGACGCTGACGTCGGCCGGCTACGCCGGGGCGGGTCTGGTCACCGCCATCGCCGCGGCCTCGTTGCTCGGCACCCGGGCGGCGAGGTCCCAGGCGGATGTGGTCGCCGGCATCGTCGGGGGCATGGTGACACTGGCCGCACTGATCATCACGATCATCGTGGCCCGAACCGACCTGATCATGCCCGCCGTCGGCGCCGTCAGCGCCATCGGCGTGGTCGTCCTGCTGCTCAACGTGCTCGGCCCGAGCTACCGGCCCCGTCTGGCACGTGCGGCGGACGCCCTGGAGGTCGTCGTCCTGCTGGCCATCCTGCCGTTGGCCGCGATCGTCTGCGGAGTGCTCTGATGGCATCGAACAAGGAGATTCTCGACGCCCAGCGCTTCAACCGGCGTCGCCTGGTGACAGCCTTCGTGGCGGGCGCCCCGGGCGGCCGCGAGCTCGAGCCGAAGCGCGTCGCACCGCCCCTCATCGGCAGCGTGGTCCTGACCCTGGTCATCGCCCTGGCGTCATGGATCTCCGGCATGTTCGTCGGCTCCCTGCCCGCGAACTGGCAGGACAACACCCTGCTGGTCGTCAAGGGCGAGGGCACCCGCTACATCACCATCAACAGTCGCCTGCGCCCGGTGACGAACCTGGCCAGCGCGCGCCTGCTCGCCGAGCCCGGCAAATTCCAGGAGTCGTCTCTCAAGGGCTCGGTCCTGGATGGAATCGAACGCGGCTCCCAGGTGGGCATTGAGGACGCGCCCGAGCAGCTGCCCCGCACCAAATCCCTCGTGGCTCACGGATGGACCGCCTGCTCGACGTCCTCGGGAGAGACGGCCACCAACGTGGGCGAATCACCCAAGGGACTGGGCGACATTCAGCACGCCCTGGTGTCGGTCGACGGGCGAACCTACTTGGTGGCGGAGGGCGTCAGCCACGAGCTGCCCGCGGAGAATCTCGGCTCAGTCCTGCTCGCGCTCGGCGTCGATTCCGAGCCCGTCACCGAGGTCGACGCAGCCTGGCTCTCGCTGTTCACTCCGGGCAGCATGATCCAGAGCTTCTCCGTGCCCGACGCCGGCCTGCCGGTATCGGGCCTGTCCTCGACGATCAAGAACCCGGTCGCCGGAATGCTGCTGTCGGTGACCGATTCAGCAGGCGGCCAGCGATACTACGTCGTCCAGTCCGACTCGAGTCTGGGCGCTCTCAGCGATGTCTCCCTGGCGCTGTACAAGTTGGGAGGAGGCGCCACAGCACCCGTCCAGGATGTCAGCGTCTCCGATCTCACCCAAGTCAGCACGACGACCGCGGCCCCGGAGGACTGGCCCACAACCCTGGAGAAAGGTGCCGCAACGGATTCCAGCGTATGCGCCGTGCTCGGAGAGTCCTCGTCATCTGGAATCGCCAAAACCACCTTGGCATCCGCAGATCAGATCGAATCGGGGGGAGTGAAAGTGACCGGTGGCACTGGAGCACTTGTGCGTTCCTCCGCCGGCGGCAGCCTCGGCCCCGTTTTCCTCATCACCGACGCGGGGCGGGCATGGGGCCTGGGCGGCACGCTGACCGACACACTCGCACGGTTGGGCTATGACGAGAGCAGCGTCGTCGCCGTACCGGCGACCTGGCTCGCACTTTTCCCCACGGGGGCCGAGCTGTCCACAGAGGCCGTCTGGGATGGGGTCAGCGAGCAATGAGACGGACGATGAGAAGCGCATAGCGAATGACGTCAAGGCGGACAACAGCACGAATGCGGGAGAGAATGATGATGATCCGGGGATGCCGTCGCGGGAGGGGCGCAGCACTGACGGCTCTGGCCTGCGCCACCTGCGTTGTCCTGGCGGTTCTGGCGGGTCCCGTCGGCGCGCGCGCCGACGAAACCTCCCCAGCACCACCCTTCAACCAACGCATACTGCCCAAGCAGCCCAGCCCCAGGCCGACCGAACAACCCACACCCGAACCGACCCAACAACCCACACCCGAGCCAACCGAACAACCCACACCCGAACCGACCGAACAGCCCACCGTCTCTTCTCCAACTCGTGACTCCACAGTCGCGGGCTGCGAGGAGGACAAGACGACATTCATCCCCGCGGTCCCGCCGATCGTCTCGCAGATCGGGATGGAGCGGGCTTGGTCGATCACCAAGGGAGGAGGCATGACCGTCGCCGTCGTCGATTCGGGCGTTGCGGAGGACAACCCGCATCTCGACGGAGCTCTCGTCCCCGGCACCGACCTGGTCAACAAGAAGGAGAAGGGCAGCGGCACCGAGGACATCAGCGGTCAGGGCACGGCGATCGCCGGGGCGATCGGCGCCCGCAGCGCGCCGGACTCGGGTCTGGTCGGTCTGGCCGGCGAGGCTTCCATCATGCCTGTACGAGTGTTCACCAATACGTCGGACGAGGCGGTCAAGGCGGGTAACGGCCCCCAGCCGGATCGGACGGCGGAGGGCATCCGCTGGGCGGCCGACAAGGGGGCGAAGATCATCGTCGTGCCCCAGGCCCTGAAGGAGGACAGCCCCGCCCTCAAGGAGGCGACGGAGCATGCGACCGACTCGGGAGCACTCGTCATCGCCAACGCGGGCGACCGCCAGCAGAGTGAGAAACAGGATGAGGAGGAGAGCCAGGAGCGCTATCCGGCCGCCTATGACGGCGTCGTAGGCGTGACGGCCCTGACCTCCGAGGGGGCGGCGTCAGGAGCTGCCTTGCGCAACGAGGGCATCGGTCTTGCGGTCCCGGCACAAGCGGCCCCGACAACCTTCCTCGGCAATGGCGACTGCGTCATCGCCAAGGATTCGCCGTCCTCGGCCCTGGCGACCGGATACGCGGGCGCCGTGGCCGCCCTGGTCGCCGCAGACCATCCGGACGAGCCCCCTGAGGATTGGGCCTACCGGCTGACGGTGACGGCCCTGCGCACGACACCGGCAGAGTGGAGCTCTTCGGTCGGCTGGGGCACGATCGCCCCCTATCCGGCACTGACCTTCATCGACGACGGCACCGCCCTGGGGCCTGAGAATCCGCGAGGATCCCGCATACCGGAGAGCCCCGCGCCCGTTCTAGCTTCGCAGCCGGAACCGGATTTCGGTCCGCAGCAGCGGCGGCGACTGGCGGGCGCAGTCGGCATCGGTGGCGTCACCGTCCTGGCCATGACATTAGTGACATCGCGAGCGCGTCGCACGCAGGACGCCGATGATTCAGCGGATTGGTGAGGCTCGACCCCAGAAGCTTGTACTTCTCCGCCCAGTGGCCCCGGTTGTGCTGAGCCGCTCCCCGCAGCGCAGCATGGGGCGGAGTCCACGCATTCTCGGGAATGTGGTGTCGTGAGGCTTGTTATTCACGGGGTACCTGTGCCAGTAGGCACGGGAGCCGGCGTGGGCGTGGGCGTGTTATTGAGTTCCGCGGCGGGGGTGCCGTTGATGTATTGGGCGCCGCTGTACTCCAACCACTCGCCATTGCTGTCGCCGGCGGCAGCGAGATCGGGGACCGCGAGCACGACTTTCTGGGCGAGGTCGGCGGCCGCTTTGACGTCGTCGGGGTTGTCTCGGGGACCGTCCTCAGTGGCATCGATGCCAATGGTGAGGACATTGCCGTCGGGATAGCGCCACGCGACCCCGCTGGCATAGCCGTCCGTGTCTTGAACGGTGACACCCTCTCCATCAATGCCGTCCAGTGACAGAGGCCGGGCCGAGTCCTCAGCAGCTATATCCTCATAGGTCGTGTACTTAGTAACGTCCGAGCGCTTCAAAGACCCATCAAGACGACCGCTGCCAGCCTGATAGGTAATGCGGACCCAGCTGTACTCGCCCTCGTCCAGTTTAATACTACATGTATATTCAGGGGTCGGGTTAGCATCCTTGGGCGCCACGGTTTTGTTGGAGTATATATAGCGGATGATGTCCTGGTGCAGAACCTCGCTTATTTGCGACGCTGTGACAACCCCGCACACAGTCAACTCCGGAGGGACCGGCGTGCGTTCCACGGTCGGCCGCACGGTCGCCTCCTCCTGACCAGGGTTCGCCGAGCAGGCCACCAACGACGCCACCAACCCCAGTCCCGCCGCTAGCTGAATGAGACGATACGCCAACTTGTACTCGCCCATTACCCGCCGCCGTTCTGCTTCACGGTCGTTCCATCTGCATATCGATCCGCTTTCCCCAGGACGACTGCGTTGGTCAATTCTCGCAACCGATCATCACCGGTCGTTTCATATGCTCCTTCAGCCCAGTGCACGACCTGCTGGGATGGAGTCTCGACCTGATCATCAGTCGGATCGGATTTATCGCGCTCGTCATCGATGATATTCGATCCGAAGTCCAGGTTGATATTAGCCCGGGAGGGATCGGCTCCTGCGGGCCTGAGCCACCCGTACTGGGCGAAGGCATCAGGATCATCCTCTGGAGCGTCGTAGTCGGCAGGATCCAGTAGTCCTGCGTTCGCCGCCTCGGCGATCGCCGCCGCCTTCGTCGTCATCGTAAGATCGGGTGTCGACATTGCGGAGGCGACATCCTGCACCTTGGGGCTCTTGGCGATCACCGGCGTCAACAGCGTCGACCCGACGGACATCGCCGTCTTTCCCGCAGTGCCTCCCACCGGCCCTCCGACCGCCCCGAGGCCCGCCGAGGCCACCGTGCTGAAAACATTAAAAGCCAATTTAGTATTATCGCTCGATGCTTTCACCGTATCGTCAGTCTGGTCGGTCTTCCTTTCAGCCTTATCGTCCGCCATGCCCGCCAAGAAGGAGAGGGCCGCCGCGGATTGCTGGTAGCGATTCTGTATCCCATTAAATTGCTCGTCAGGATCGTCCGGGCTATCGGCGATATCAATCTGAGACGCTTGATGCGCCCATTCGCCGATACTGGCGCTCAGAGTGGCAACGGCATCCTGATTATCGACCAGCCTGTAACTCAGATTGATGAGGTCCCTACTGCCGACACCGCCTGGCAATTTATGCTCAGTCACAAGATCGTCATAGCCGTCATCTCCCCTTAGTGCACTGGCGAGCTCGCTACGACAATTGGCCAGGAGTGTTGCAATGCTGGCTTTAGTGTCGTCATTATATATACTTTCTGCCGTATTCTCAGCGAGCCCGTTGACAGCATGGCCGGCCAGCTCGGTGGCACGGTTCGCCTGGTCGCCGACCGTGCTGCTGCGCAGCGATGATCCGGCTGCGAGCGCGGCGGCAAACCCTGCCATACCCACCTGGTCCCAGCCCCGCGTCGACAGCTCATCAATACGACTGGTATCGACGTTGCCGTCATCCGCTGATGGGGCGAGATAGGTCAAGGCGGCGAAGCGGTTATTGCCCATGGCGTCCAGGACTCCGGCGAGCGGGTCGAAGGAGTAAGAGTCGTCAGTGAAGGATAGGACCCCTACAACTCCTTTTTGATCTTCGCGCACCTTGTTGAGATCGATATCATCTAGTTCCTCAGCAAGATCAACCAAAAGATAGCGATTGAACTTCAGGTCATTGACATGGTCGCCGTCAGCATCATGATCGCCGAAGATTCGATTGAGAATCGGCAATCGCTCGCACTCTTTAGAATCATCGACCGACTCCTTGACTGCAGTGGCGACCTGCTGGCACTTGCCCTCGGACCAGCCGGGCCACGACCCGTGCCCTGTGGAGGCGGAGGCGATAAGGGTTCCGAACAAGGACGCGAGATCAGCAGAAGCCTGCTCGGGGTCGCTGGTGTATTTTCCCCGCCCTGCGTACAAGGGCAGACTAGTGAGATTATCCGGACCGATCTCCGTGATCACCGCATCCGCGTAAGCCGGATCGTTCGAATGGGCCCTAATTGAAGCCATAATATCATCATAGGTGCGATCTCGATGTTCTGGAATCTCCGAAAGAGCATTTTTCAGGTCGTCGGCATCAATGGTGGCCTGCGCCCAGGAGGCGAAGTTCTCGGGGTCACTATCGGGAATAGTGGCGTCGTCGGGCAGGGTCAGGGTGATGACGCCGTCGGCGTCCTTCGAGGCTACCCCCGACTGATTCAACTCCACGATCTTGTCCTTATACGTCTCAATCGTGGTCGCCCGGTCCCGCACGGTCCCGACGGCCGTGTTCACAGCGGCCTTGAAGTCCTCCGGCTCCCGATAGCCGTCCTTCTCCAGGGTATCGCCATCATCAGTGTAATAGCGGGCAATATTATCCCTGCTGGTCTCACACTGATCAGCCAGATCCCGAAGGCTCTTGATAGCCGCCTCCAGATTCACCTGATTCATCGTCACCTTTGTCATCACACACCACAACCCCTCACAATAGCTCTCAACACTCCTCAGTATTCTTCACCGCTGTCCGAGCTCCCCGCATCATCAGGCACAGCGTCCGGCCACCAAGCCTCAGGGGTGTCGTCGCCGACCTCCGCTGACTGCCTGCCGTAAGCGTCATCGAGAGTGCTGAGAAAATCGGTGAAGGCGCTCTGCAGTGCATCGACATCGGTTTTGGTGTAATCCGCCTGATCGTCAGCTAAAGAGCTGGTCCACGTCTCGGGATCATTGATCTTGGAGCCGTAATCCATACCAGAACTGGTAGAATCACAGGTCTGGGAGGTTCCGGGTGAATACATCGAGAAGATCGAGGACGGCGACACAGCAAAACCAAGCGGATCCTCCAACTCCGCCGAGGTCTTGTCACGCTGTCTGCCGAGTGCTTCCTTCTTCTTATTGACAGCCATATGCATCCTCACGGTCAGGGCGCGGGCAAAAACAGGGCATGAGCAGAGGCTCACATTGAGGCTAACAGAACCGCCACACCCATCTCCAGAGGCAATCCGACCCAAAATCCGCCCAGAAACCAACCATGGCGCTGCGCCGGCGACGGGGGGCGACCGTGCTGCGGCTGCGGTTCGGCGTGCGGTTCTGTGTGGTTCTGTGTGGCGTGGCGGGTACGGGTATGGGGTCTGGGGTCTGGTGGTGGGTGTGGCGGGGTGGTAGCGTGCCCGGTGTTTCTTCCCGTCCCTGGTTGGGAGCTATAATGAAAAGTTTCATTCAGACCACTGCCGGCATCGCGGTCATGGCGATGGCGATCGGCGCAGTAGCAGGATGCTCCTCCGGAGGCGATCAAGACGGTCGGGGTGCGGTGCCGTCGGTGCCGGCGTATTCGGAGCAGGCCACGGATCAAGCCTCCGGACCAGCCGGGTCTGCGGGACCGAGCGCGGCACTGACCTGGACCCCGGAGGATGTGACCCCGCAGGGCTTGTCGAACCCGGACACCGAGTACACGGTGGAGGGCCTTCCCGACGACTTGGACGAGACCGGCAAGGAGATCGTGGCCGGATACGTCGCCTACGACCGCTCGACGTGGGAGGCCTACCGGGTCATGGACGGGGACCTATCACGGGTCGAGGCCAGCACCACCGGCGAGGCCCTCGAGAACTACAAACGCTCCTACGAAAAGTTCCAGGCCAATGGGTGGCACACGGAAGGGCAGTACTCCATGACAATGCAGCAGCTGCGCACCACCGACGCGGACAGCGGCGAAGCCCAGCTGATCGCATGCGGCGACGAGCGTCAGGAGCGGATTGTCACAGCGGATGGTCAGGACGCTAGGTCGGACAACCAGCACAGGTACACAACGGCCGTCACGCTGCAGAACGTGTCGGGAACCTGGATGGTTACGGATGAGAACGAGATTGGTGTGGATCAGTGCTGAACAAGCGGACGTGGGTGCTGCATAGCCTGTTGGCGGTTCCGCTCGCCCTGGGGCTCATGGTCTACGGATCACCGGCATTAGCCAAAGACCATACCGGTGGTTCTGCGGAGGCGTCTGGGGGTGGGTCTGCTGATGGTGGTGGGCAGGCGAGTATCGCGGTGCGGGTGGAGACGACAATGACCACGGCCTCCGGTGGTGGGGGCGGCGAGAGCACGTCGTCGTCGGGATCAACAGAGATCGCCGTGCACCCGGTGTGCTGGCACGAGCCGGATCTGTCGGGCGTGGATATGGCCAAGAAGTACACCGACAAGGGACTACCGGACCGCTGGGACGACCCGGCCGTACGCTCCGGCGCCGTGCACTCCTTCGCACCGATGTACTACACCGAACACGCCGATGACCCCGACGGCCGCTGGTACAAAGGCACATGCGACGTCAGCTACGCAGTAGACAGGCAAGCAGCCTCAGAAACGGTCCTGAAATTCCTCGACCACGACATGGCCTGGACATGGGTACCAGCAGGCCAACCAGCACCCGAGCCTTATATCGACGCCCGCACCCTGGTCAGCGCGGCCATGGACTCAGTAACCATCCCCGCACCACAAATAGACACAAACCCCAAAATCACCACCGGCGACGGCATCACCAACGCCACAGTCGTCGGCATGGACACCTGGATATGGGCCACAGGCGACACCCCCAGCCGGGTGACGGTGTCGGCGTCGGCGGGGTCGATGTCGGCTGAGGTAGTGGCATCATCGTCTGGTCTGCGTTTGAGCGCCCCTGATGCGAACCAGTCATGCACCGGCTGGGGGAGCCCCTGGGTGGACGGCGAGAGCCAGGAGGGCGGCAGTGACTGCACTATCGAGTTCACACGAAGCTCGGCTCATCTTGGCGGAACAACGCCCTTGAGCGTCTCCGCGAGCTACGACGTGTCATGGACCGCATCGGACGGCAACAGCGGAACCCTGAACCCGATCACCACCACCTCCACCCACGACATCCCCGTCGCCGAAATCCAAACCATCAACCGCAACCCCAACCAACACTGACCGACCGGGCCGCAACCGCCGTACCGCTATCAGAACCATTTCTCACTTTCGCGGTCTCTTTCGCTGCCCGTGTGGATTCAGCCGTCTTCTAGTGCGGGTCGCGACTCAGACGATTCGGTAACGGTGGCGGCGGTTTCGGACATGGGGGCCGGTGACAACAGAACACCCAGGCCCATGGAACGCACCAAGTTGACAATATTGCCTTCGATTCCACCGTGAGCTTCTTTACCACCCTTGACGCCAACAGAATCAACACATCACAGATGAATACCGCTTTCAGCGCCTCATCCGGCACACCTGAACACTTGAATCCGCCGACCGAATCTGCTGATGCGACCACCACAGGAAACACAGGAGACTGCCCACCGTCGGCCCATGAAGATAAAACAACACTGTTCGGCCCACCCCATACCGCAAAGACAGTGCATACTCCATACGCGACGACACGATTCAGCAGCCGGTAACGCACAACCCCTGTGTCAAGAAAATCCTCAGAACCCGCATACCGAGCAGTCATTCCCGCACCCCCTCTTCCGATAGGACCCGCGAGATCCGCAGGGCTGAACTACTAGTCCTGGGCTCCCCGGGCTCCAATGGAATCCCTTCCCGGAAACAGGGCCACCTCGGCACCCCCAAAGAATAATAAACGCAGCCAGACCCTTGAAGCCCTTTTTGAGGGCACCCCGGAGAGGTGTTGAAATGTCTTATTATTCATCTGGGAATGTGGTGAACTGTTGAGAGGGGCTCTCGGTAATCTGGGGAACTTTGGTTACTATCTTTTGCAACAAGGCTTTCGTATCCTGTGTGCGGTCGGGCATATCGTCCGCACGTGCAGATGGGCCTAAATCAAGCGACAGCACGTGCTCGTCGGGGTATTTCCACGCGGCGACTGAATGCCCGCGAATCACGGATGTGAGTCCTTCGCCATCCACTCCCTCGATAGCAAACAACTTTACTTCAGGGTCGGCCAGAAGGTCATCATATGTCGCAAATGAAGTGAATTCTGTGATCACGTCGGTCTGCTTTCTTTCTTTATAATTGATTAAAAGCCGAGAAAAATCGGTTTCAAGCTCCCGCTGCCTCTCGAGTACGACACTGCAGTAGAAGTGAGAATCGCGATGGGAGTAAGAGTATTTTTCTATCTGGCTGGGAAGGTTCTCTCCCATCTCTTCGGCGCTCATGAGCTGACATATCTCAGTCTTTGTCGAAATTCGCTCCTTCTGCCATATTGAATCCGAGCAGGCGCTCAAAGGAATTGAGATGATCGCAAGGAGTGCTGCCGTTCGAAGTATGTTCTTCGAAGATCTCCTATAATTTTCTTCTTCATTTTTTATATTCTTCAGCCTCGGTTTGTGCATCTGTCTTCCCATTGCTCCAGCTCTCATGGAAGTCGTCTATTACATTCGTAAGATTGGTGTCGCCTAAAGTGGCTCTTCGCGTTTGAGGGTGTTGTAGGCGGGGTCTATTGAGGTGCGTAGGTCGGGGTGGGTGCGTCGTTACACCAGGTAGGGGTCGAGGTCTCCCGATGATGGGAGCTGCTACACAACCGTCACGAGAGACCTCGACGTGCCTGAGACTACCTTCGCCTGCCCTGATCTGACGACCTTCCTGGGGCTGGACGCCCTGGGACTGACCGCGGTGGGCCAGCACCTCACAGCCAAGCGCGCGGTGATCGAGTGCCGCATGCCGATCGGGTTCGAGGACCCCTTCTGCAAGGCCTGCGGCGCTCAGGGAGTATCCCGTGGGACGGTGGCCCGGCACCTGGCCCACGTGCCGGTGGGGTGGAGACCCACGCAGCTGGTGGTACGCCTGCGGCGCTTCGCCTGCACCCACTGCCGCCGGGTGTGGAGACAGGACACCT
>ERZ773083.1406-NODE-1406-length-16416-cov-7.266732_pt1 | contig 16416 bp, 17 predicted proteins | sample MGYA00511465_ERZ773083 | MGnify/ENA primary metagenome ERZ773083 (study PRJEB29015, sample SAMEA2738001) | human oral metagenome | biome: human oral; feature: human-associated habitat; material: dental | place: China | collected 2060 ... | reverse complement strand
CTCACGCCGACGGCGGTGACGGACGCCAAGGGCTTTATGAAGATCCTGAACGTCAATCTCGACCCGTCCTATTACGCGAATGCACGGATCGTCACGAATCAGGACGGTTTCCAGTGGCTCTCCGAGCTGGAAGACGCACAGAAACGCCCGCTTCTTGTGCCCGATGTCGCCGCGCCCGACACCTACCGCTTCCGCGGCAAGCCGATTGTCGTCGTCTCGAACGGCACGCTTCCGACAGAGACGAAGAAGGTGCCGTTCTACGTCGGCAGCATCGCCGACTATGTGGCGTTCTTCGAGCGTGCGGGCGTGGAAATCGCCGTGTCGACGGACTTCCTCTTCGACAAGTACGCGACGGCCTTGCGCTGCGTGGAGCGTTTCGGCGTCGTCGCCGACGATATGGACGCCGTGAAGCTGGCGCAAGTCACGCTGGCCTAAGGGAGGCGGGACGTCATGGCGATCACGCTCGATGAGGTCAAGACGTACCTGCGCATTGATCTCGACATCGAGGACGCTTTCCTGCGTCAGTGCATGAAGGCGGCGGATGCGTACCTTGTCCACGCCGTTGACGATTTCGAGTCACGCTGCAAGCTGGCAGACTTCGAGGCGATGGCGGACATCGTGCGCTTCGCGCTCATCAGCGAGATGTATACGCACAGGGACTGCCGGGGCGATAATCGGCAGTCCTTTCCGTATCATATCCGCTCGATGATTCTGCAGCTGCAGCACCATGGAGGAGGCGAACCGCCGTGATTAACGTAGACAAGATGAATCGCCGTGTGACGCTCCTGCGGCCTGAAAGCCCTTTGGACGAGATTAACGGCTGCGATACGACGTACATCGCGACGCGCGAAGTTTGGGCGGAGTTTCTAAAGCCCAGCTTCGTGAGCCGCGCCATCTTCGGCGATGCGGCGGCGGTCGAGGTCACGCAGGGAATACGTCTTCGTCCCGTGGAAATCGTCAAAGGCTGGCGCGTCAAAGAGGGGATGCGCGTGTTCCATGTGGAGCATATCGACGATACGACGCCCGGCGAAATCATCCTGACGACAAGCGAGGTGCAGCTGTAATGGTAAGGGCGAAGGGATTCTACATCAAGAGCGATTTGACGAACGAAATCAAGAAAGCGGCAAGCGACATCGGAAAGTACGGCGACGGAGCGCAGCGCCGCATGAAAATGGTGATTCGCAAGGGCACGCAGGACGCCTTGAGCGCGGCGAAGAGCAAGGCGCCGATAGCAACGGGCGGCATTGTCAAGCGGCTCGTTATGGAATACGACGAGAAGAACAATCGCGGCTTCGTCAAGTCGAAGGCGCCGCATTCCGTCCTGTTGGAAAAAGGCGTCAAGCCGTCGGTCGTTGTGCCGACAAAGAAGATGGCGCTCAAATTCAACGGGAATTTTGCGAAATGGGCGAACTTGCCTGCACGCAAGCCAAGACCTTTCATGAAGCCCGCGCTCGACGAGGTAGAGCCGAAAGTCATCAAGGCGCTCAAGGAGGCGATTGACCCGTGAGGAAGAAGCGACTGCCCTTGCAGGCATTGCAGAAAGCTGTACGCGACCTTTTGACGGCGTGCCAAACGACGCCGATCCATGAGCATGTAGACGACAAGGCGAAACTGCCGTTCATCGCCTTCGGTGAAATCAGCGTATCGCCCGACGATGCCAAGGATACGGCGCTCTGCACGGCGGAAATGGAGCTGGAAATCTACAGCGGCGCGAACAGCCGCACAGAGGTCAATGGCATCTTAGACGATGTGGCGACGGTGCTCACGGCGGCGCGGCTCGATATGCAGGCGGCGGGATTTGCCGTCTGTGATCAGGAAATCACGGAAGTTCGCACGAATCAACGGGAAATCAGAGGCTACAGCGCGACGCTGCGCCTCGAAGTACAAATACAGGATATGGAGGGATAAGAAATGCCAATCAAACCAGAGAATTTGCCCGTCAATCCGAACATCTCGACGGCGACAGTGGGCAAGGACTACCTGCTCATGATTAACACAGGCACGTTCGCCGTGCCTGTATGGACGGTCGTCGGAGGGCAGAGGAACAGCAAGCTGACAGAGAAAGCGGATTCCATCGACGTCTCGGACAAGGCGACGGACGGATGGAGTTCGAAGCTCGCGGGAATGAAATCGTGGAGCATCGACCTTTCGGGGCTTGTCATGCTCAACGATGCGGGTGTGGAAGCGCTCGAAGTCGCGTTTCGCGCGGGCAAGACAGTCGACATCAAGCTGCAGTATCCGGACAAGAGCTATCAGCGCGGCTGGGCGGCGGTCACGGAGTTCAGCAAAGATGTGCCGCATGACGGCGCCGCTACCCTTTCGGGCACGCTCGACGGCAATGGCCCGATCAGCGAGGTCACGAAAGCGTCGCCCTGACCTTGATCTTGCGGTATAGAAAGAAGTTTGGAACGCCATATCCGCAAGCGCTTGCGGGTATGGCGTTCTTTTGAAGAAGGGAGAATCTTCACATGAAAAAGCAGACGGTGTTCAAGATGGCGGACGGCAGGCAGCTCATGCTTTGCTTGACGATTCGCGACATGATGGCTTTGGAGCAGGAAATCGGCAAGTCGCTGTTTTCTGTCATCGCTGAGATGGGACATGGCAGCCTGCGCTCGCTGGACTTGCAGTACACCGTCGCCGCCTTGCGCTGGGCGCTTCCAAAGCCTCAAGAGGAAGACGCTGTAATTCGGCTCATTGAAGAGCATTGCGCGGCGGGCGGCACAATCGACGACATCAATCAGGCGCTTGTTCAGACGGTGTTTGCGACGGGGGTTTTCACGCGCGGAAAAAACGACGAAGCGGCAGCGGAGGATGTGACGGCCAAAAAGAAGTAGAAGTCGCCTCCATGGCGGCATGGGTGGAAGCGACGGAGCCTGTCGCCTACGGCATTCTCGGCATCACGCCCGAAGTATATGAATCCCTGCAAGTGCAAGAGTTCTATCTGATGCTGGAAAGCCGCGAGGCAGAGGAGAAGCGTCAAGATTGGAAGCGTGCCTACTTCGTCTCGTGTCTCGTCAGTGTGCAGTGCACAAAGCCAGTATCGGCGATCGACATCCTCGCGCCGCTCTACCCTGAAGAGCGCGAGAAGGAAGCAAAGCGAAGAGAAGAGCAGCGCAGGGCGGATGAGGAATATTTGAAGCGGGAATTTGGACTGAATGAGGCGGTGGAATAATGGCAAAGAGCATCAGCGAGCTGAAAATCAAGATCGGCGCGGATTCGTCCGAACTGAAGAAAGAACTGAACGAGACGCAGCGTGCCATGCAGACAGCGCTCAATACCAAGCCGATGGAATCCGCTACTGCCGCTCTCGCCGGCGTATCGAAGGAAACGGGCAACCTCATCGGCAAGTTCCAGAGCATGGCGACTGCCGCCGCCGGCGCTTTCGGCCTTGCGAGCATCATCGACGGCGCGGTACAGGCGGGAGACAATATCTACAAATTGTCCAACCGTTTGAACGTGACGACGGCGGAAGCGGGAAATCTCTCGCGCATCCTGAAGATTACGGGCGGCGACGTGGATTCCTTCAGCTCCGCCGTCATGCGCCTCGACAAGTCGCTCTTTTCCGACAGCGAGTCAGGAGAGAAAGCGCGTCGCACGCTCGACCTCTTCGGCGCGAGCCTGACGGATGCAAGCGGCAAGCTCTTGCCGCTCAACGAGCAGCTGGAAAGCCTCGCCAAGGGCTACAAGCTTGCAAAAGAAGCGGGCGTGCAGCAAGAGTTCCTCATGACGACGCTCGGCACGAAGGGACTTGCACTTGCGCAGACGCTCGAACAGTACACGGAAGCGGCTGAGACGGCGGCGCGTGTCAAGGGCATCGGTCTCGACGCGAAGGAAATGCATGAACTGGCGCTCAACATGAAAGTCATGCAGATGGAATCGCAGCAGGTGCAGCTCGCCTTCACGTCGGCGCTCGCTCCCGTGGCAGAGAGCGTCTTTCCCGTCATCATCGAGGGCTTGACGGATTCGGCGACATGGCTTTCCAAGAATAAGAAAGAAGTTCGCGAAGTCACGGCGGCTGTCGTCAAATTCGTTGCCGCTTATAAGGGAATCAAGTTCGCAAGCGGCGCCTTGAGCACCGTCCGCGCCTTCTGGCTGCAGTCGCAGCGGGCGGCGATGGCAGCAGCGGCAACGCAGACGGCGACGCAAACAGAAGTCACGGCCGCGCATGAGCGTCAAATCGCTCGGCGCATCGCCGCCGTAGAACGCATGGCGCAGCGTCAGCAGGATGCCGCCGTAAGGGCGGCGATGAAGGCGAATCTTTCGGCAGAAGAAACGACGGCACGCATTGTCGAAGAATGCACGAAGATCGAGATTAAGACTGCCGCGACTGCCGAACGGATTGCCGCAGGCATGAGAGCGGCCTTCGCCGCACAGGCGCAGGCGGCGAAGGTGGCGGCAGAAGGAACGACAGTCGCCTTGAACGGCACTGCTCTTGCGGCGGAGCGTGCGGGCGCGAGCATGACGGCAGCGCATACGGGCGCGGCGCGATCGGGGCAAGTTGCGGCGGGCGCAGAGCGTGAACTTGCCTTGGCAACGACGGAGACGGGCAATGCCGCCGTTATAGCGGGCGAAAAGAATGTGGCGGCGAAGACGCAGACGACGATCGCCACGACAGGAGCGACGACGGCGACGAACGCGCTGACCGTCGCCACGACGGCCACGGGCAATGCAGCAGTCACGACAGGGACGAAGACCGTAGGCGCGATGGCGACAGCAACGACGGCGGTCGGGACTCTGACACGCGCTGTCTGGACGCTGATGGGCGGCTGGCTTGGCGTCGCGGCGGCTACGGGCTACGCGATTTACAAGCTCAGCGAGTACGGGCGGGCACAGGATGCGGAGATAAAAAGCCGCACCTATAATATTGACGGCAAGCGATACGTGGAAGAAAACGGCGAATTTTACAGATATGCACATACCGCCTCCAGCGTGGAAAAGGAATATACGAATACTTACGGTGCGGATGCCGACAATAAGGAATTGGTGACGGATGCCGCAACAAAAGAGAAACTGAACGATGCGTGGTGGGAACGTCACAAAGACGATGAGGATTACCAAGCGCAGTTGAAAGCGGAAGCAGCGTCTCAGGAGGCAGAAGAGAAGAGCAAGGCGGATATGGAGCGCCTGCAAAAGGAACTGATGGATTCCCTTGCTATAGGCGGCAGCGGCGAAACCGCTCATGCGCCGAAAGAGAAAGCCGCGCCCGCGCCGACGAACTACGATGTAGAGTACCCTATAGGCAGACTGGCGGCGGACATCGCCGCAGGTCATCCGCAGGGCGAGCAGTGGATGGGCGACATTACGCCTGACGCTACGATTCAATGCGACAGCTACACGGCGAACATCTATGCGGAAGCGGGCATTGACAGCATCGGCGGACAGAGCACCGAGGGCATCATCAACGACGACGCATTCCGTGCGGCGGGCGCATACCACAGTGCGGGCAGCGGCTACGAGCCGGAAGTCGGCGACCTCGTGAGTTTCGGAGGGCACTTCGGCATTTACATGGGCGATGGCATGGTCAACAGCAGGCAGTCTTCGGGCGGCGTGCAGACCATTTCCATGGACGAGGCGGAGAGCTACTTCGGCGCGGTGCAGGGCTACGGCTCTCTTGCAGAGGCGACGGGCGGGCGCACCGTGACGGAGCGGCGCAGTGGCACACGTGAGGAAGCCGAAGCCGCAAGGCAGGCGCAGGAGGCAGCGAGGAAGTTGGAGCAGGGCAGAAAGGACGCCCTGAACCTTGCTGAAACGATGGCAAAGGGAATCAGTGGTTTTGAAGATACTGCCTATATGCAGAATGTTGAACAGATTAAGCAGGACGTACAGCAGAAACGGCAGCAGATCAACAAGATTCGCGCGTCAGGTGTATCTCAAGAGACAGTTGATAACCTGAACAAGCAGCTCGACGAGTACGCAGAAGCTCTGGGGCGGCAGGCATCGGAAAAACAGCGGGCGGTATTGGCACAGGTAGCTGACGAGGCGAAGAGCATGAATGCCGAAGTCCTGCACGACTATGAGGCTCTTGCACAGGCGGAGTATTCGACCACTGTGCGAAAACTCGCTGATGAGCGTAAGGAAAAAGAAAAAGAAGTCATGCGCGACAAGGACGACTGGCAGTCTAAGGCGGCGGTGTCGGAATGGTACTACGCCAAGCTCTCCAAAGCCGAAGAAAAGCGACGCCAGGACTTGAAAAAAGCGCATGAGCAATATATCGAATACCTGCAAACGGAAGGCAAGGTCGCTGAACTCGTCGCCCATCTCGGGAGTGCTGAGGGCAAGACAGAAACCGAAGGCACGCTCAACATGGAGGGGCAGGAAAAACTTGCAAGCACCTACGTCAAGATATGGAAGGCAGCGCACGGCAGCATGGCGGGCTACATCGCTGATACTGCTGAGAACATCTACGGTACGCTGTCGGATTCCATGGCAGATTTTATCCGAGGGGCGAAGTCGGCACAGGAAGTCTTGAAGGATTTTGGCAACAGTGTGCTTTCTATGATCGCGAAAATCGCCGCACAGCGTTTGGCAGCAAGCTGGGTGGACAATATCCTCGGCGCATTCAGCGGCGGGCGCTCGGTGGGGGCGGGTGTCATGTCTTTCGGTAGTATGTCGTCTATTGGATACAAAAGCCCCATGTCAGATTTTCACCTCGCGGGCGGCGCACCGAGATTGAAGATGTTCGCAAAGGGCGGCATTGTCACGGCGCCGACGCTCGCCATGATTGGCGAGGCGGGAGAGCATGAAGCTGTCATACCGCTCAATGAGCGCAATTTGAGCGCCATCGGTGGCGGTGGACAGGGAAAAGCGCCGACCGTTGTCGTCAACATCACGAACAAGACGGATGGCAAAGTCAAGATGGAGAATAAGAGCTTCGATGCTTCCTTGAATCGCATGGTCTTAGATATTGTCGCTGACGGTGCCAATCGAAACGTCGGCGGCTTCGGAACGAACCTAAAAACCGCATTGGGAGGTGTCTAAGTGGCAACTATGCTCAAATTCCCTGACATCGGGCGGCCGAAACTGCCGACGGCATCGAACGGCGGCAGTTCGCACCTTGTGAGTGTGCAGGATAGCACGATCACGACGACAAGCGACGCGAACTACAAGCACACGCGCCCGCGTACGACGCGCATGATACGGACGTATACCTTCACATGGAACGCCGTCTCCGAAGAGAATATGAAGAAGCTGCTCGATTTTTACCGCAAGGTCGGTACGTTCCAGTCTTTCTCTTTTACCGACTGGGATATGAACGAGACGCATACGGCACGCTTCGCGGAAGCGCTGTCGTACCAATACAGCTATCCCGGCTATCGCTTTACGCTGAAATTCGAAGAGGTGTGACGCATGAATCACTTTTCAAAAATAGCGACACTTGAAAAGAATAAGCTTTCGACGGACGCGCCCTTTTTGATTCTTGTGCAGGTCAATCATGCGGCGCTCGTGACTCCCATCTACCTTGTTCGTAATACGGAGGATATCGTTTGGCGTGACAAGACGTGGACGGCATTTCCCATGGAGCTGGACAACTATGAGGAGGACGGGAAGACACTGCCCGCGCTGAACTTGAAAATCAGCTCGGGTGGTGGACTCTTGACGACGTACCTGCAAAAGTACGATGGGCTTGTCGATGCCAAGGTCGGTATCTTCGTCGTGAATGCCAAGCTGATGGACGTGCCGGAACCTGAAATCGAACTGGATTTCGTCGTTAATTCTGCGAACTATGACGAACAGTGGATTTCCTTTACGCTGGGCGCGTCGTCGGAAATTGCCGATCGCTTCCCCATGTGGCGCTATCTTACGGATTTCTGCCCGTTCGTCTGCGGGGACATCCGCTGCGGCTACTTGGGAGCGAAGCAGTGCCGGAACAATCTGGAATCCTGTCTCATACCGGAGCGTTTCGGTGGTGAGCCGGGCATACAGGAAGGAAGGTGATCGCATGAAATACGAGGATTTGATTGGCACGCCGTTCATTGATGGCGGGCGCGACAAGGAGATTGGCCTTGACTGCTGGGGCTTGGCGCGTGAGATGTTCCACAGGCAGGGCGTCGATGTGCCGGACTATCACATCAGTGCCATGCGCACCGCTGAGATTGCACACGAAATGACCGCAGAAGAGATGGATTGGGAACGCTTGAACGCGCCGGAAGAAGGCTGCCTCGTCCTTTTGCGGCTGAGTCCGGAAGTGTGGGCAAACCATGTAGGCATTTGCCTTGGCGACGGGAAGTTTATTCACGCGTACAGTGCGACGGGGACCTGCATCGACCGCCTGGCACGCTGGCGCTCACGAATCGTCGGATTCTATAAGCCGAAAGGGGCGGGGCAATGATTCAGATTGTGCTTGTAGAGAACCCATTCGAGATGAAGAAGGAAGTCCGCTCTGCCTGCTACAATCAGGGAAACGTCTGTGCTTATGTGGACGTTGCGGAAAAGGATGTATTCTTGAATGGCGCGATTGTTGAAGATGTCGAGCATACATATCCGCAGGACGGTTCTCAGCTCATCGTCATGCCGCACATCGAAGGCGACGCCTTGAAAAGTATCTTGGGATTCGTCGCCATGATCGCGTTGTCTCTCTACGCGGGCAGCATCGCGGGCGGTCTTTGGAAAGGGGCACTTGGAAGCGCGTTTGCGGGTGGTACGGTTGGCGCAACGCTGGCATCGGGAGCGGTCATGTTCCTTGGTGGGAAAATCATCAATTCAATCTTCCCGCAGCAGATGCCGAAGATGAGCTGGATGAACGAGCAGGAAACCAGTCGCTCGTATGGTTGGGACATCCCTACGCCGACGACGATCGCAGGGCAGATTGTCGGTGAAACTTATGGAGAGTGTTTGCCTGCTGCGCAGCTGCTGGAAGCGCACGTCGAAACGGCCGGAGACAAGCAATATCTGAATCTGCTCTATTGCGGCGGTTATGGCCCTGTCGATTCCATCGATAACATCCGTATCGACCATACAGATATCAGCGTGTTCAACGGCGTGGAGATGGAGACTCGCTTTGGCACGAACGATCAGAAGCCGATTTCCTTTTTCAAGAATACGCCGCTCGATCAGTCTGTGGGCGTGGAGCTCGTGCAGGGAACATCTGTTGTGAGGACGAGTAACAGTAAGCGCGCGTCTGCCCTTGAGGTCACGTTGGAATGGCCGGGAGGACTGTATCACATCAATGATTCCGGCGGCTACGATAATGCGACGGTCAAATTTGTCTTGAAATATCGCCGTGGTAAAGAAGATGAGTGGCATAATTTCAACCGGCACGAAAGCGCGGACACGCCTTACGTTGTGACCATGGCAACAAGTGAGGCCGTGCGCAGGACGTTTTCCGTCGATGGCTTGGAGCCAGGACAATACGACGTGCAAGTGATACTGATAGAGCGTCAGACGACGACGCGTTATCAGACACTCACGCAATGGACGATCATGACATCCTACACGGACGGCGTATACAGCCGCCCAAACAAGGTGCTCGTTGCGCTTCGGATTCTTGCGACAAACCAGCTTTCCAGCGGCATCCCGTCGGTCAACTGGAGACAGAAGAGGAATACCGTCTATGTGTGGGATCCCACCAAGAAAACCTATACCGAAAAGGCGGCGGATAACCCTATATGGGCGGCGTATGACATTCTCCACCATTGTCGCAGGCTCAAGAACATCCACACGGATAAATATGAGTTTATTGCGGACGGTGTGGCGAAAGAATCGTTGGCCGCTTATTGGGAAGAGTGGGAATCTGCGGCAGCATACGCCGATGAAGAAATCCTCAACCAAGAGGGTAAGAAAGAGCCGCGCTTTCGCTTCGATGCGATCTTCGACACGACGCAGAAGCGCATGAGCGCTGCGCAAAAAGCGGCGAATATCGGACACGCTGTCATCATCCCGCACGGCAGGAATTATGGCATCGTCGTTGACCGACCGGGGGTCATGACGCAGATTTTCGGCGAGGGGCGGACGACGGTTTCGACTGTCAAGGGGACGTTCTCCTCGAAGGAGGACAGGGCGAGGGCCATCGAGGTCACATACAACGACGGAGAGAACGACTTCAAAAATTCGGTTATGACGATCCGCTCGCCGAATTACAACAAGGACAACACTTGGACAGACAACACGGCGCCGCTCTCGCTCTTCGGTGTGAAGCGCCGCTCACAGGCTTACCGCGAGGCAATTACGGCGCTGGCGACAAACGAGCGGCAGGTGCAGACCGTCACGCTCTCAGCTGACATCGACGCGATTGTTGCCGAATACGGTGACATCGTGGGATTCAATCACGCTGTCAGCCGCATCGGCATAGCCTCGGGGCGCATCGTCACAGCGACAAGCTCAACGGTCACGCTCGATCGCGAGGTGGAAATCAGCGCGGCGAGGACGTATGAGATTTACATCCAGACGGCGTCGGATCAACTCATCAAGCGGAAGGTCGCAGCACGGGATTACAAGGGCGATACGCTGCTCTTGGAGACTCCGTTTGACGATGGTAATATTCCAGAGCTGCATGATAACTACGCATTCGGTGAGACGAATAAGGCGGTCAAGCCATTTCGCATTGTTTCCGCTGCAAGAAACGGCGATATGCTCGTCGATTTGACTCTGGCAGAATACGATGAAGCCATGTATGCGACGGAACTCGACTATGCAAAATACCCGATGGTCGACTATACGGATAACTCGACGACGGCGGCGGTGCTTGCCGTCATTGCGACCGAAAAAAGCTACGAGGTCGGCGACGCCATTGTGGTAGATGTTTTTGTCGAGTGGACGATGCGCAGATCCGGCAGAAAACCGGATGGCTACATGGTGGAACTTTCTGGCCGAAGTGGCGACTACAGCAATCAGGCGCGGACAGAAAAGACGAGCTGCACATTTCACAACGTCAAGCCTGGCGAGACGTACGATATCGCCGTGAAATGCGTATTTGGTGAAATCACGATTGGCAGTGCGACAACTGTGATCAAGGTCAGTGCCAGTACGAAAATGCCGACAGTAAAGCCCGATAAGCCAGAAAAGTTGAATATCGTCATTGCGCGGCGCTCGGTCAAGGCGTTTTGGAATGAAGTGACCAACACCTACATCGCTTGTTATGAACTGCGAACGAACACTGCAGCAGGCACGCCCGATGGCTTGCTCTTTCAGACAAAGGATATACAGGCGACGCTAGAGCTGAAAGAGCGAAAGGGCACGCTCTATCTGTTTGCGAAGAACCGCATCGGGCAGTACAGCGATCCATCAGAAATCGCCTATGAAAAGCCTGCGCCGCCCGCACCGAAGTGGGTGAACGCTGTAGCCAGGACGGGTGAAATCGCCATCACAACAGAATCCATACCGAGCGACTGCCTCGGTGTCGTAGTGAGGGCGAAAGGAGCGAAAGCGGAGGAGAAAGTCGTCAAGTCGGAATCGCCGGATATACTGATTACGGCAGAAGCGGACATCTACGCCGTAAGGGCTGCTTTTTATGATCAATTCGGCGAAGGGGCGGAAGCCTCTGCACCGCGCGAAGTGGCGGTCAAGGATAAGATTGACAAGGACGCTATCGAGAACTTGACCGTCACACAAAACGACCTCGACGCGGCGCTCAAAATGCAGTTGTCGGACATGCAGACGACAGCGAACAATGCCGATGCAGCGGCAGGCAGGGCGCAGGTGGACGCGCGTATAGCATATGATGCTGCGAGATATGCAGAGAGTGCGGCGAATCGGGCACAGGGTGAGGCGAGTGGTGCGCGGGAGGATGCGGGGGCAGCACAGACCACAGCGAACGGAGCAAAGCGGACAGCGGACACGGCCATCTCCCGCATACAGAAGACCGACGAAAGCATCACGTCCATCGTTGCGCGTCTCTCGGGCAATCCGCAGAACTCCGGCTACAGCGCCATCACGCAGCTCTACAACGGCCTGCAGCTCAAAGTCAATCAAGGCGAGGTTGTTTCTGCGATCAATGTAGCGCCATGGGGCGTACGCATTGACGGGCGGCTCCTGCACGTCACAGGCGCGACGCAGTTTGATGGTAACATTATTGCCAATCACATGCTGCAAGCGGGGGCAGTGACAGCAGACAAGCTCGCGGTAGGGAGTTTGTCCGCTGTTTGTGCGACGATCGGGAAACTTCGTACAAGGACAAGCGGTGCACGGACGGAAATATCGGACAACCTCATCGAGGTGTTCGACGACAAAAATAAATCTCGTGTAAAAATCGGTGTGTTTTGACAGGGGGTGGAAGTTATGGGGGATCACGCAGGCATAAAACTCTACAACGCGCGGGGGTCGTGCACATTGGATATGAGCTGCGGCGTAACGCGCGTTGTAGGTGTAGCTCCCCTTGGCGGGGAGAACGGACGAAAACGCACACGTATTGCCATCCCGAATCCGGGGATGAATAAGATATGGGCACAGCTCGTATTTCGCGGCTTCGGCTATGGCGCGTATGCCGACGGCACTTCCGCGGGCTTGACGGTGGTAGAAACGTGGGAGAATATGCAGGGCATTACGGTGATACTGCCGTTTAAGCCGAACGCAAAAGCGGATCCCGAATATCCGTATGAGGGTTATTGGGGGGACTGTGTAGAGTTTAATCCTCATGCGGTCATCTACGGCTTTTACTGAGGAGGCGGGCATTTGCGTTATACGGAAATAAGAAACATCGCAGGCTCCTACATCATCGACGACGCCTATCACAACTACCGGCTCAACTGGATGCTCGACGTCAAGCATCAACGATGCCTGACGGGACTGCATGTCGAGCGCAATACGACAGGGGAAAGGATATGTACGTTTCCGTACTACGACTATGCAAACGGGAAAAACTACCAATGGCGCCAAGGCGAGAGATACCCGAATCCATGGTGCAGAAAAGATACACTCAATAAAGAGCATTTTGAATCCCCGAATACATATTTATGCGATCGACCTATTGATTTGCTGAGAAGTGGTGACTTCCATGGTTTCACGGGAAGAGGGCGGCACTCCATCCTCAAGCTGGAAGCCCCTTACCTGCACGCGCGTTTTGCTATTGCCAAAGACGTGGAGGTTCCCTATATATTCGCGTTAGGGGCAGCTATGCCGAATATCGTCTACACGTTTGCCGGCGTGTCTCGGAGGAAAGCGTTCCTGATTAATTTTTGGCAACGAAGAAATTCGTTGTTTCAATCTCTCATCTACGGAAAGACGTTCCAAGGGAACAGTGTAGGGTATACGGAATTTAAAAATCGTGTGCCGAAGGATAACGGAAATTTCCAAACAGAAAGCTTTCAAGAAGAGGCAGAAACGGCTCCCATCCTATTTGCGTATGGGTTAAAAGACTCTAAAATCGCTTTGCAAAAAGGCGAGATGGTTGTGCGTAACGAGCGCGGCGAAGTGGTTTTCAATAACCGCTACGACTACATGCGGATGCTTGCCTATTTCCATAACGTCAACGCACTGTCCTTGGATGGCTCGGGGCTGCATAATGTCCCAAAGAGATTTTCTTTTCCCGGGCGCAGAATTGCAGTGTCTGCTCTATCGCAAAACGCCTGCTTTGCTTATGCGGAAGGGGATAAGCAGTACCTGTATAATACGGGTTTTTGGTTTCCGGACACAAGTACAGTAGAGTTTACAACGTGTGTATCTCAATTTATGCCGGGAGGTGAAAATGAGAGATATCCCGACATTTTGTCACAAGAAATGGTTAATCTAGCGGCCTTGCTGAATGTCATGATCCTTGATGTTACGGGATGTACGCCGGGGTGGATGCAGGAAGCTGAGACGGGAAGGCCGTTTTTAGAAGAAGTGAAATAGGAGGAAGAACAAATGAAGAAAAAGTGCATTGTCAACGGAAAGATTACCTACCCGCAAGGCGATGGCGCTCTCACGAACTTCACGTTCACGAACACGGAGACGGGCGAGATGTTCAGCCTTGCGACAAGCGATCCGAAAGAGGCGGATGAGATCACCTACGGCGATCATATCGTCGTCGAGGTGAAGAAAGATTCTGTACCGCCACAAGAAAACGGCGAGAATCAGACAGAGCAGAATCAGTAAAGGCGCACGCCATTTGAGGACGTGCGCCTTTACTTTGCCCGAAGGAGCCATTATGCGAGGAATCCGTGCGCCATGTGCTTATTGAGCGAGAGAGTGTGTGTTGGATTACGGATAGAAAGGAGATAAAGGAGCGTGGAGATTATGACGCAAGTGTTTCAAAAACTGCAAGATGCGTGGATTTTCAAGATCTGCGTATCGTGCGCCTTGACGGCTGCCGTACAGGATCATGCGCAGATATTTGCGGCCTTCTGTGCGCTGGTGTGCGCCGACCTTGCAACAAAGTTTTTGTCGCTCTCTCGTCAAAGACTGGTCGATCGCGGCGAGCAAAGCCCAAATCTCTGGCAAGAGCTTTGCGGCATCCGTGCAGCGAGGCATGACGGCTACATCCGCAGCGATGCCATGCGTACGCGCTTTGTGCATAAGATACTGAGCTATGTCGTCGTTGTAGCGTCAGCCGTCGTGCTCGATTTTATGCTCACGCATTCGCACGCGCCCGCCTTTGCGACGACTGTTGTCATCGGATATCTGGCGATCACTGAGTTTATATCCATTTTGGAGAATATGCAGGAGTCGGGGGTCGAGGAAGCAGGAGCATTGGTCGACCTCATTCGCAAGCGCAGCGGCGTTGCGACTGACAAGAAACAGGAAACCGAAAGGAGAAATGAAAAATGAAAGTATTTTTGAACCCGGGGCATGACCTCGTACACGACAGCGGTGCCGTCAATCCAGACACGGGATTGCGCGAGTGCGAAGTCGCAGCTGTCATCGGCGATCTCGTCAAGAAGCATCTCGAAAATGCAGGCTGCGAGGTGCGTATGCTGCAAAGCGACAATCTCAACTGGGAGAGCACCTACGCCGATCGGCAGGACTGCTCGGTATGTGACTGCGCCAACGAGTGGCCTGCCGACATCTTTGTGAGCATCCACTGCAATGCCGCCAACGGCATGGCGCATGGCACGGAGACGCTGATCCACAGCGAGGGCGGCAGAGCGGAGCAGCTGGCCGAGTGCATTCAGCGCCAGATTGTCGACAGCCTCGACACGACGGACAGGGGACTCAAGGAGCGTCCCGAGCTGATTGTGCTGCGTGCGACGGATATGCCTGCCGTCCTCGTCGAGCTGGCATTTATCGACAACGACGAGGACGCGGAACTCTTGATGACGCGGCAGGACGACTTCGCCCGCGCCATCGCGCGAGGCGTGACGGACTACGAGCAGATGATTTGACGCGGCGGGCGCTATGTCGTATAATGGACATAGGAAAGGTGCTACTGGTAGACGGTCAGCCCCTAACTCATTTCGGAGAGAATCCCCCGCCTAGAGTTTGAGCGCTAAAGGCGGGGGATTCTTATTTTGCTTTTATCGCAACGACGCAAATCGTTACGAGGAAAACCAACGACAAAAAATCGTACAGTTCCATAAGCAGCGCCCCCTCTCAGGGGCTAAGAATCGACCGCTTACCGTCTTGGTAGCACCGTCTATATTATAGCATAGGATGACAGCTTACGGCTGTCTTTTTTGTTGTAGAGGAGGGATAAGATGCAAAAGATAATCGACTGGATCATAAAACACAGGACGCTACTGTTGATCGCAGCTGTTGCCGTACTTCTCGTCTGCGCCTACAGCATCGGCAATCGCGCAGCGATAAAACGGCAAGCGCAGGAAAATCCTGCCGCGCTTACACAGGAGCAGACGCAGGATGCCAAAGCCCTGCAGCAGCAGCTTGACATCTCGCGCAAGAACGCCGACGAACTGCGCCGCGAGCTTGCCGCCGTACAGGCGGGACAGCGTGCGCCTGCAGCAACGTACTATGTCCATGCGCCGACGGTTGAGCGGGCGGCGCAGGCTGTTGAAAAGCAGATCAAGGCAGACGATCCGACGCTGCCACGCGCAGCGCGTGAGAAGTCAGATCGGACGGTTGTGACGCCGATCACGAAGGATAAAGACGGCAAGGAACTGCCGCCGGATAAGCAGAAGGTCGATGTCTACAAGGTGAACCTGAGAAAAGACCATCGCGTGAAAGCGGGTGCGACGATGGTTGACGGCAAAGCATACGCCTCTGTCGGCTATGAGCAGGGACGCTTTGAAGCGCTCATGCACTTTGACGGGACAAAGCCGCATGGCGCGAGTGTGATGTACAATGTGGTTGAGTGGTGAAATAAAAAAGGAAAGCATCGCGCTTCCCCTACTGCTTGTCTACAATTTGTCTACAAAAACCATGATTCGCCTATATAATCTCTCATAATCCTTCACGTTGAAAAGTCATTTGTTATTCGCGTGAAGCCTTGTAGTTGCTGGGTTTATTGGTGGCTGCTATAAGTCTCTATGCTTGTGTTGTTGATAGGACGTGTGTTTTACATGTTTACAGAAAGAAATGCCATAGCTCTATGAAAATCAGGACAAAGCGTAT
>ERZ773083.1403-NODE-1403-length-16425-cov-4.053451_pt1 | contig 16425 bp, 16 predicted proteins | sample MGYA00511465_ERZ773083 | MGnify/ENA primary metagenome ERZ773083 (study PRJEB29015, sample SAMEA2738001) | human oral metagenome | biome: human oral; feature: human-associated habitat; material: dental | place: China | collected 2060 ... | reverse complement strand
CGGTTTTCCCACCAAAATGCCAGAGATAACATCAAAGATACCTTGTGCCGCCAGATTACGAAGTATGTATGTCAGCAATTCAGGAGACATATCCTCTTCACTTGTCTCCAGAAATAGAATTTTATTCCTCCATTCTCCCAAATCGGGCCAGATGGATGTTCCCACCAACATCGGAAACACATCAACACAGCCGCCCAGCGGGCTTCCCTCCACAACTGCGCTTCCCTGAAGAATTTCATAGCCAAGCTCCTCCGGATGATATTGCTTAAGGATACTCATATTCTCTTCCTTCCACCAAATCTTCTCATCTTCATCGTCATACCAATATGGAGACGAAGGGATGTCCAACTGAGGCTTTGGTTCAAACAGCGTATTATAAATGGCGTTAGCGGTGTAATCATTCATCCTGACATACTCCGAAAAATTCGTCATAACGCTGGCTCCATAATAGGACATGACACCGGCCTTGTACATCATGCGATGGTTGGATGTCGTATCGGAGAATCCAGTAAAGATTTTCGGATTTTGCCGAATCACATCATAGTCAATATAGGGCAGCATGCGAATCGCATCATCTCCGCCTATGGCAGAAAAAATAGCTTTGACTTCCGGATTGCGGAATGCATCCATCCAATCCTTAGCCCAGGCTTCCGGATGCTCATAGACATATTCAAGACCCTTGAGCGCGTTTGGCATCACCAGAACCCTAAGACCGTAATCGCGCTCCAAACGTTCCTGTGCTATATGCAGTTTGTGAATTGCCCAAGCTTCCCCCAGCATTCCCGAAGAAAGGCTCACGATAGCGACTGTGTCTCCTGTACAAAGGCGTTTTGGTTTAATCATCCGATTTCTTTCTCCTCGAAACTATTTTTAACTACTTCTTCTTGGCAACAATATAAAATCTGTGAATACTTCCCTCAAGCAGTCCGTCTCTTTCAATGCGTTTCTGTGCCTCAAGCAATTGTTCAAAGCAGCTTTCAACGGAAAATCCCGGAAACTCCCATTCGATAATTCTTGCAAACCAAACAAGAGCTCCGACATCAAAGAAACGAATCGGCCGTCGGACTTCTCCGCTTTCCAGTATCTCAAAACCATGTTCGAGAAGTTCCGCTTTTTTAACCTCCAGATATTGCTTTGGATATGGTACTTCTGTGAGCTGAGGAAGCAGAAGCTCAACCAATTCCCGATCATTTTCGGCGCCTACCTGCTGTGTTAGGAACAGCCCTTCTGGTTTTAACACGCGCTGCAGTTCCGCAGCGTCATAGTCTCCATGCCGGTTGGTGACAATATCAAAGCTTTGATTGGAAAACGGAAGCTTATCTCCTCCTCCCGCCGCTTTGAAATTAATTCCCAACGGGAGCAAAACCTTTTTGCACAGTTCCACATTCGGCGGATAGCCTTCAATCGCTGCTGTATTTTCATAGGGATGTCGGAAAGAAAGCAAAAACTCTCCTCCACCGGTTTCCATATCCATCAGTTTCATGCTGTCGTTCCGATATTTCTGAATTATCTTTCCAAAATCCCACGGTAAATCATCTTCTTCCGTATACCTGCCATGAATATGAGAAAAATCCCATCCGTGAATACGGGCGATTTCCTCCTCTCTTTTCCAGCTTTCCTTTCGTTGTTCTACCGTCATATGAACTTCCTTCTCCTCAGGCATTTCTGAAAGCCTCCTTATAATTTTTAGAATGTAACATTTTACGCTAACCATGCTTTCTTGGAGGACTGCTTTCTTTCTCCGCTTTTTTGACTGAAGTCGCATAAGCTCCCACAGACACCAGAAATCCCTTGGCCGGATTACCGCAGCTAAGGGATTTCAATCATGAATTGTGTCAGGGTACGTTACTCTCAATCCATACCCTAAGCATATATGTTATCCTATCTCGATAGCGTACCGAGCTTGCTATTGCCAATATGTTGCCACAGACAGCCGCATTCGGTCAACCCCTTCAACAAATTCTATTCCGGAATAACGCAACATAGGTTACTCCGATATTCCATAATTTATCTCTTTTTACATGTGATTACGATTCCTATTGTGCAAACAGCAAAAGCAATCGGCGCAAATCTCACAAAAACAAACTCACATCCATGTAAAATTGTTCCAACTACCGCCAATTCAGGGTTGTTATAATTCCACCCCAAATAAGAACTCTGCATAGCGATAAAAGCAAGAAATACAATTATTATTAGTGTACATAATGAGATGAGTATCCAACGAATTGCTTTCACTTTATCCGTACTTCTCTGAGCTAATTGCAAATTAATCACCTCTAGTTTTTCAGAGATTGTCCTCATGTCATCGGGCATCGATTCCGTCACAGGTTCTCCAAGCAACACACCTACAGGCGTATCCAGTTCATCCGCCAATGCAACCAACATACTTGAATCTGGTACCGATAGACCATTCTCCCACTTTGATACAGTCTGTCTCACCACATTCAATTTAATAGCTAATTCTTCCTGAGATAGTCCTTTTGATTTTCTGAGTTTTTTAATGTTTTCATTCAACATAATCTACGCCTCCTTGTTTTTGATGGCTCGATTCTAAATTCAAATGAGCCGTTGCCACAAGCAACGCGTATTAACAATGGCGTTTTTGCACCCCACTTTTTATAGGGGGATGCTTCCTTCTTGCTGATAGTTCCAGAGCGGCATTCACTTTGCAAACTCGACCATAAGCCTTCCATTTCAGGTATGCCCACTCTTATAACGCACTGCATTCCTCTATACTGTCTTTTATTTCAGATATTCGTGAAAGAACGCTTCCATCCGATCAAAGGGAATCGCATTCTTGCCGCCGCCGTCATACAAATCTGTGTGCACCGCATCCGGAATGATTACCAACTCCTTGTTATCACCGTTCAGCAGCTTAAATGCATCCCGGCTCATATAGCAAGAATGTGCTTTTTCGCCATGAATCAACATGACTGCACTATCAATCTCTCCGGCATAAGTAAAGAGTCTGGTGTTCATCAGGGAAGTACCGGAAGAGGCACTCCAGCCGTCGTTTGAGTTAAGCGATCTCACATGATAACCGCGTTTCGTCTTATAGTAGTCATGATAATCTTTGATGAAGAACGGTGCATCTGCGGGAACCGGGTCCACTACGCCGCCCTGCCGTGAAAAGCTTCCGTTACGAAAATCTTCTGTTCTCTGTGCATTGATTGCTTCGCGGGCTGCCTTTCGAGCCTCCTTATTGTCCGCAGAATCGAAATATCCGTTCCTCGCAATGCGTGTCATATCGTACATGGTGGATGTAACCGTAGCCTTAATTCGCGTATCAATCGAGGCTGTCTGCAGTGCCATACCGCCCCATCCGCAGATACCGATGATACCGATGTGTTCCGGATCAACATTATCCTGAACCGAAAGGAAATCGACCGCTGCCTGGAAATCTTCCACATTGATATCCGGCGAGTTCATCGCTCTCGGAAACCCTCCGGATTCTCCGGTAAAAGAGGGGTCGAAAGCAATGGTCAGAAAGCCTCGCTCAGCCATGGTTTGTGCGTAAAGTCCGGAGGACTGTTCTTTGCAGGCACCGAAGGGTCCGCTTACAGCGATGGCCGGAAGCTTTCCCTCTGCATTCTTCGGCACATACATATCGGCTGCCAGTGTAATACCGAAATGATTGGCAAAGCTTACCTTCTTGTGATTTACCTTCTCGCTCTTCTGAAATGTCTTATCCCACTCTATCACCAGCTTAAGCTCTTCCGTTCTAAACATACTTTGTTGTCTCCTTTCCACAATTGCGTGATTCTTTCTTTGAATGCCAATCTCACGAACAAACAGAATCTTACAGTCCGCTTATCCGGCCATCTTACAGCTCATCCGGCAGATTGGATGGAAGCCTTCGCACCTTAGAATTGATAGCAGCCTCGCATTCCTGTTTCATCTGACAAGATGATAATAAGCGCTGGCATACTATTTCGCCAATGGTTATAATCAATATCATGGTATTCTGATTTGTCATATCATCACGATGCTTCATATTCGGAGGGGATGATTTGTATGGAAATAAAGAACTTACGCTATTTCCTCGCGGTTGCACGCGCGGAAAACATGACGCATGCCGCTGCGCAGCTACATGTCACACAACCAACTTTGTCGAAAGCGCTCAAGGGACTGGAAACAGAGTTGGGTAAAAAACTATTCACAAGAAAAAGCTTCTCCATCAAACTGACAGAGGAAGGGAAACTGCTTTGTGACCGGGCCGAAACCCTTGTGCTGATGGCAGATAAGATTGAATCCGAATTTTCCGCACTGAATGACATCACAGGAGGGACCCTCTATTTAGGCTTGGCTGAAAGCTATCAGATTCGCATTCTTGCCCGCGAAATCAGCAAATTCAAGCAAAGATATCCGAATATCGCTTACCATATCACGAGCGGAGATACCGGGCAGGTGGCCGAGAAAATGGATAAAAGACTTCTGGATTTTGGTGTCGTCTGCGAACAGCCTGATTCTTCAAAATTTGCTTTCCTCCCGTTTCCGGACACGGATATCTGGGGCGCAGTCATGCGTAAAGATCATCCTTTGGCTGAAAAGAAGTCCGTTACCGCGGAAGATTTGATTGGTCATCCTCTTTTTTGCTCCGAACAGAGTTGGAAGAATGAAATACCCTCCTGGGCAAAGGAGCATTTTTCCGCGCTTCGCCTAGAGGGGTCATTTCAATTAGCTTATAACGGATCGATGTTTGCCGCGGAAGGGCTTGGTATTCTGCTTACATTCGAAAATCTGATCAACTGCTCCGCAGAGAGCGACCTCACTTTCGTACCATTGTCACCTGAATGTAACTCAAAGTTCTATCTAATTTGGGATAAACATCAGATCTTAACGCCGATTGCCCGGAAATTTATGGAGCAAGTGTCCGCATCCTTTCGGTGATGCTTCGAATTTCCCTAGCCTCTCATCGCAGCCGTATGGTACAAGCCAGGCCCCCCTGTTCTCCGTTTGCAAAGGATAGTTTCCAGCGGTGCCAATCCGCCACCTGTTTGACAATCTTTAGTCCCAGTCCATGCTGCCCGGTGCCGGACTCCCACGCATAGCTTCTGCTGTTCAGTCTGCTAAGAAGTTCTTTTGTTACACCTTTTCCGGTGTCGCTAAGCTTCAGAAAAACATGATTTTTCCGATCCTGATACAGCCTCATTTCGATCTCGCATCCGTCCGCATTATGCCGAACCGCATTATGAAGCAAATTCATGACCGCTCTCTCCAACAGATCTTCGTTAAAGTAAAGTTCCAGATCCTGAAGACTGTCCTCGATTTCGAGCGTGAAGCGATATCTCTCATCCTCCGTCTGATTCATGATATCGGTGAGGGTCTTTCGGAGAAAGCGGCTGATTCTCACTTTCCGTTTTTCAAACTTCCCTGCGCCAAACTCCAGTTTGCCGGAAAGATTCAGATTATCCACGAGCCGACGGAGCCGGATTCCTTGTGTCTCAATGGACTTTGCTCTTTGCCTGACCTCTTCCTCCCGGGTTGAGGCGGCTATCATTTCCGCGTTGCCCATTACAATTGCAAGTGGGGTGCGAATATCATGTGATACGCCTGCAATCCACTCTGTTCGCTCCTCTTCCCTTTGCTTTGCGCGCCGCTTCTGTATCCGGGTCGGAACTACCACCAGCACAACGATATTGGATAAAAGCAGCAAGGGAAATATCTTTACGAGGTAATTAATCAGGTTCACATCAAACTCAAGGGTATATTTCCATACCTGATCTTTGTTTCCTCCGACTACAAGCAGGCCCTGCTCGAAAACATAGGTGTGAACCGGATAATCCTCAAGATAATATCTGGTAAACCTGGCTACGTCCTGTAAGGTATAGGTTTTTCTGAGCGCTTCGGGGAGCGCTTCACTCCACAGAATGTTTCCGTCTTTCCCTAATATCATGGCAAACTGCCCGTGCTTCAAAAGACTTTCCGCTTCTTGCTCATCCAACGCATACCTTCCGTTGTTTACCGACAGATGTGTCAGTATCTCCGGCGGCTTCTCATAATCGACCGAATGAAATCGAATCACTGCAAGCCCAAAGATCAGTAAATCCATAAAGAGAAGCAAAATTATCATCAGCACAATTCCCGTAAGCAGCTGTAGCCTATTTCCCATTCTTCGCTTCATGATTCCTTCTCCAACTTATAGCCGAGCCCCCGTACCGTGATCAGGTATTTGGGCTTTGACGGCTCTGCCTCTACCTTTTCCCGCAAATGGCACATATGGACAATCAGTGAACTCTCCAAACCAAAACTGCCGTCCGGCCAGAGGGCGTCACACAGAGCGTCTGTTGTGACGATTTTTCCCCGGTTTCGGAAGAGCACATGAAAGAGTGCCAGTTCCTTTGCGGTCAGCGCAGTCTCCTTTCCATTTCGTGTAACAGTGCCGGCATCCATTGAAACAAGCGTTTCCCCAAGACGAGCCGACTGTCCCTTCTCCTCAAAATGATAGGTTCGTCTCAGTACCGCGCCGATTCTGAGCAGCAGTTCCTTCGGAAGAAAGGGCTTGGTGATGTAGTCATCCGCGCCGAGTCCAAGCCCCTTTAAACGTGCTGTATCCTCATCTCGCGCCGACAAAAAGATCACCGGCGCATCATACAGATCCCCCGTCTCTTTCATCTCTGCATAGAAATCAAATCCATTCCCGTCCGGAAGCATGACATCCAGCAGGATCAGATCGTAGTGCTGTTTCCGAAGTTTTTCTTTCGCCTCACTGCAGCTACCGGCAACATCGACCTTCGAATAATTTTCTCTTTTGAGAAGTTCCGTTACAATGTCTGTCAATTCCTTTTCATCGTCTATCGCTAATATTCTGCATTCGCTTCTATCCATATGCAGACCTCCGAATCCATTTAATACAATGATTTGAACGCCTCGAGTATACTATGTATAGTTCACACGACACGCTTCCGTACGCCCCGGTGCTTTTACTACTATACGGTATCCCGACCTTTCCCCCAAGACTTTTGCGTTTTCTTAATGTAAGCATAAGGTCAGCGCAAGGTTCGCATAGTCTTCACCCGATATCCTGTCATTGTAAAACAAGCAAGGAGGACAGAATACGATGAACTATATTCTGGAGACGAGCCACCTGAGTAAACAGAGCGGTAACACCTACCGCGTAAACGATCTTTCCATGGCCGTTCCCGAGAACTGTGTCTACGGCTTTCTCGGACCGAACGGAGCAGGCAAAAGCACCACGCTCAAGATGATTCTCGGACTGATTCACCCGAATCAGGGCAGCATCAAAATCTTTGGAAAGGTCATGAATTCCGCCAACCGGTTGTCGATTCTCAGGCAAACGGGGAGCCTGATTGAAAACCCGGGCGGATACGGACATCTGACCGGTCTTGAGAACATGCAGATCATACAGAAATTGAAAGGAGTCAGTGAGGCAGAAATTGCTCCCGCTCTTAAGACAGTACGCCTCTATGACCAACGCGATAAGAAGCTCAGCAACTATTCTCTCGGCATGAAGCAGCGTCTCGGTATCGCTATGGCAATCTTGGGAAATCCGAAACTACTGATTCTGGATGAGCCGACCAACGGTCTCGACCCTGCCGGTATCCAGGAAATGCGTCAGTTAATCTGTTCCCTCCCGAAAGAAAGGAATATGACTGTTATCATTTCCAGCCATCTCCTCAGCGAGATTGAACAGATGGCCGATCAAGTCGGCATCATCCACCACGGTCGCATGCTCTACCAGGGTACTCTTGCCGATCTGGAAACCCAGGGAGACAATCTGGAAGATGTATTCCTTGAAATGACCGGCGGGAAGGAGTCTTTATGAATCTGCTTGCCGCATTTCCAAAGTCGGTCGCTGTTGAGTTTAAAAAATCACGGCATAAGCACTCTTTATTACTGCTTGTGATAGCTGTTGTGTTGAATTATTTTTATCTGTTCCACGGAAATAAGCCCGATCGGCAGGCCTGGTACAATGTGTTCTTTGCCATTCCGATGATCAATACTCTGATTCTGTCTATCCTGATGGCTGTCCTTGCCAGTCAGTCGGTGGACATGGAACACAAAGGTAACATGTGGAATCTCCTGCCGACGCTGGAAAGCAGAGCATCTATCTATCTCGGCAAGCTCCTCTACGGGTTCATACACTTGACCTTGTTCTGCTTACTACAGATGGGAATGGTGATTCTGATGGGGGGCAGGCTCGGATATGAGGGCAATATTCCGTTTTCTCTGATCGGAATCACCTTTTTGGCAGAGCTGGTCAGCGGAATGATCGTCTATCAGCTTCAATGCCTTTTGTCACTCCTGTTTCCCAGTCAGTTCGCAGCGCTTTCGATTGGCTTCGGCGGCACGCTGACCGGTCTGTTCCTCGCCTATGTGAGCACCAAGGCCTGGACTCCTTGGTCTGTCCTCCTCTCCCTGAGTCCCATCGGTATGGATTATCAGAGGGCAACGAGAACCGTGACACTTTTCCTTAGACAGCTTACGCCGCTCGAGATTCTGACTGCGCTCGTTTACCTTTTCGGTATTTTCCTGTTGGGTCTCTATCTTTTTACAAAAACAGAACAAGGGGCACTCAGCATAGGCAAAGGCAGGCACAAAGCATCCAAGTCTGTTCACAGCGGACTCCCTGTGGAACTGATCAAACTGAAGCGCAATCCCATATGGATTCCTTTTCTTCTGATTCCGCTGATTTCCGCAGCAATCGGAACCTTTAATTTCACGCAAAATCAGGGCATCTTACAAAACACCTGGGAAGATCTCTGGACGCAGCAGTCCCTGTTTCTGGGTATCTTTTTCCTCGCGCCTCTGGTTGGAATTCTTTGCAGCCTTCTATGGCGAATGGAGCATCAAGACAGCAACTGGAACCTGATTCTGACAGTCACCACACCCGAAAAACTGGTTAAGGATAAGTGGTTGACGGCTGTACTTCTCTCATCCGTCTGCATTTTGTGGATTGCCTTCATCTATCTTTTCACCGGAAAAATCATACTGAGACTTCCCGGAGAGGTACCCAAACTGTTTTGGATTCGGATGCTGGGTGCCGCTGTCTGCCTCTCTGCCGTCAGCGCTGTGCAAAGCATGTTGTCTATGATTTTCCGCTCCTTCGCCGTCCCCATCTCGCTTGCTTTTGTCGGGAGCATTGCAGGTCTTTGGCTGACCGTCAAGGGTGCTTATTATGCCGTTCCGTATTCGATGCTGATTTATGGAATGGGAAGCAGCTCGATTACCGGAGAATTGAATGTTCCCGTGCTTCTCGCTTCCTGCTGCTTCTATGTCCTCGCGGCACTTACATGCAGCATCATCTTTCTAAAAAAATCGGATGTACGCACGCATGTTTGACTGTCATATACGCCGGGCATCGCAGCAAGAATCAGGACTGCCCGAACCCGGCAATATGGTGTCAGACCATACTCCGGAACAAACAGAGCAGGCTCTACCGAACATAGCGTTTGGTAGAGCCTGCTATTCTTTTTTGCCTGTGCAACACAGAAACAAAATCCGAATGATCTCGGTTCTCTGTCACGATTTGCCTCGATTCGATTTTTTATCAAATCGTTCTCGCGGAAGTGTTATCAAAGAGACATTACATATATTTGGCACGGATTCCGTTCGTCCCATAAAGTCGGAAACAGCTCAAACTCCTTGAATCCGAGCGACAGATAAAAACGGTTCGTGACATCGTACTCGGCATAACGTCCCATTTGTACTGTCTTAACTTGCATGAACGAATATCCGGAATTTTCGGCTACTTTCTTTGCTCGCTCGAACAGTTTTCTCTCTACGCCTCTTCTGTGATAGTCTTTTAAGACGCCCATCACAGAAAGTTCTACGGTTTCTTTTCCCGTCTCTTTCAGACAAAGAAAACCGATCACGTTTTCCGCATCTAAGGCCGTAAAAAACGGCTGCGCGGCACTTTCTTTTATGTATTGCTCTCTTGCTTCCGGAATACCGAACCACTCGGGAAGTGCTTCCAGTATACTTCGGGAAATCCTCTGCTTCTCTGCCGCTTCCTCCACGCTGACAATTCTTATGCCGGCAGCATCCGGTGTACCGCTGTCAGCTGCAAAGTGATATACGAAATGCAAGCAGTCGGGAACGGTATCATCCAAGTATCCCGAATCAACGAATCCGGCTTTCTCATAGACATGGATTGCCTGCGCATCTTCTCTTTTTACGCAAACCTCAACACAAGTATATTTCTGTTCCGCTTTGAGCGCGGTAAGAATTAGTTCTAATGCTCGAAATCCGTATCCTTGGCCCTGAAAATTCTTGTCGATCATAAATTGCTGCAATTCATAGCAAGCCGGTTCATCATCTATATCCCGTACCATAGCCAAGCCCACGGGAGTTCCGTCCGAAACAATGCCAATGACTTTTGCGCGGGAATTACGATAGACATACCCTCTTGCTATGATACCGATGTTACTTGCAAGAAATGCTTTTTGACTTTCATCAACGGATAGTCCGGCAAAGTCCATCCAATTCTCTTCGCTTAGCTCAATTAAGTTGACCATTTTTATTCTCCGACCTTTAATGGTTCCTGCGATTCACTTTTAAGAAAAGAGCTGATTGCTATTTTCTTATGAACAATCAGCTCTGCCATAATACATTTCATTTTCGGTCTTATTCCGGTTATCCTACTTCTACAGGGTATATGGGCTGCTGCGTTCAAATTATTATCATAAAACGTTATTATAGCGCTATTGCTCCCTATTAATGATCATCGTAATGGCCTCCGCACTGAATTACCGTAACTCGCCCCACATCCACTGTAAAAATCAAGCGATGCTTCTTATCAATGCGAACGCTTGCATATCCGGACATGTTTCCCTTCAGCAACTCAAGCTTCCCGGAACCGGCCTGATACCCGTTCCGCAAAATGTCTTTAATTAGATTATTAATCTTTTTACAAAGAACCTTGTCTCCCTGTAAATCGACATACTCTAGCCATGCATCCGATTGCCAATACAGATCTCTCACATCAGCTCTCCATTAGATCATGGCGAACTGCCTCGTTGTTCCGGACTTCCTGAATTCTCCTCATGAGTTCTGCCGCTTCCTCCCGGGTAAACCCATTCTCATCTCGAAGGGAAAAGCTCATGCTCTGATTGCGAACTGCTTGCTTAATCAATGCGAGAGTCGCCGCCGACATTGTAAGTCCCAATTCATTGCACAAAGATCCAAACTGCTCTCTCGTTGTTTTATCCATCTTAAACGTGAAGTTGGACATTTCCGCTGTCTTAGCCATTTCACTCACCTCCTAAACAAAGCATAGCATCGTTAAGCGTATATCTCAAGTGCTTTTCATGTGCTTTTCTACCTTAAAAGGACAAAGGTTCTATGTTATCTCCATCCCGAGTTGCTTGTTTAAACATGCCTCGCGCCTTCATTAATTTGGGGCTGCATGCCAATATTCCATCAGTTGCTCTGCATCGATTGAAACGATATTTCGAAATAGAAAAAGAACAGAGTCTACCCCTCATACACTTTGGTAGACCCTGCTCTTCTTAAGTCAGACTTATTCCAACTCAATCCTGTTTGCTCGAATTCTAAGTAAATATGCTATGTTTTATCAACTGACGTATCCCTATTCTCTGAATTAGTCTATTTCCACTCGCCATCTGATTTTCTGTTGCCAAAGTGTTGCCACTTTCATAGAATCTCGCAAATGATCATTTTGATGGATCACTCGATCGGTGCCGATACTTTCCCCATCTTAAAGTTACGGATGGCCTGATCCATATCCTCAAGCGTTCTTTCCGAAATCGTCTCCGGTGTGACCAATTCCCGAGGTTCCAACATAATGCAGCCATTCTCATATTCACGGACATTGTAATATTGATATTTCGCGCCGCGAAGGGTTACGCGCTTCTTACTGTCGATATGCACATCGTAATCTTTTACAACTTCCACAAAATCACCTTCCTTGAATAAGTGGGATATCCCACTCGTTCAGTTTATATTCTGCTTGGCTTACTGTCAACCCCCTTTATTATTTGTCTTAATTTTTCATTCTCCATCAAAATAGAATGTTTGCAATGTCTGCAGGCCTTTTTCATCTAAAAGATAGTCATTTTTCAGCACTCCATTTTCAATTTCTATAACTTCATCACATGCAGATAGAATAAACTCATAATCGTGCGTGATTACAAATATATACCTCTCCGGACTCTTCAGCTGCCCAAGTAATTCTGCAGTCTGCATCATGTGGTTGAAATCAAGTCCGCTGGTAGGTTCGTCAAATACAAGAATTTTCTTATCACAAAACACCGCAGCCGCAATCGCAACACGCTGCTTTTGTCCTCCGGAAAGCGTCATGGGATGACGATTTTTCAGCGCAGCGATGTCCATTTGGAGGAGTATCTGGTGCAAGCGTTCTTCTGACGGTTCTTTTACCCCAAGGACGACCTCCTCCTCTACGCTGTCCGTGAACAACTGATGATTCACTTCCTGCATTACCATATAGCTGACGGATAGCCTTTTTTTCGGAAGAACATTGGTATCATCCAGGCAGATCTTACCTGTTTTATTTTTCAAAATTCCACATACCGTGGAAACAAATGTAGATTTTCCAGCACCGTTCCTCCCGACAACCGCAACGATTCGATCAGTGGAAAATAACGCGTGATCTATTTGAAGCGCCTTACGCTTGCCATAGGTAAAACGAATATTTTGCAGAGAAAGCGTATGTGACGACGGCGCAGGCTTTCTTTGTGGCAAGGTAAACTCTTCCAGATGAACAGGGCGGATTCCTGTTTCCATACGCTTTTGAATAGGAAAATCTGCCAGTTCCTGCATGGGATACTCCTGAACAATTTCGCCTTCTTCCAGCAGAATCGCCCGGTCTACCAGGTGATCCAGATACCATGTTCGATGCTCCGCCAGTACAATTGTTTTCCCTTGTCGCTTGAGCAGCTCCAAAATAGACTGAAGCTCCCGAATGGCAAAGCAGTCAAGATTTGACGACGGTTCATCAAGTACATAAATTTCCGGGTTAAGTGCATAGATACTGGCAAAAGCGATTTTCTGCTTCTCACCTCCTGATAGTTCAAAGATGTTTCGGTCCAGCAAGGTTTCAATATGCAGATCCGATGCAGCCTTCATCACACGCTTCTGTATTTCTTCTGGTGGCAGACCGTGATTTTCACATCCAAAAGCAATTTCACTGGTCGTATTGACGGTATAAAACTGTGTCCTGGGATTCTGAAAAACGGTTCCCACGACTTTTGACAGCTCATACATGGAACAATTTGTCGGATCGAGTCCTTTGATCTGTACCTGCCCGTCCAGTGTTCCATCGTAAAAATCCGGCACCATACCATTCAAAAGACGAGTCATGGTCGTTTTTCCACAGCCGCTTTTTCCGCAAAGCAGAACGCATTCTCCTTCGCGGATTGTAAGATTGATATGAGACAGACTAGGTTTATCCGCCTGTGTATAAGAAAAGGAGATATTTTTCAATTGAATCACAGATGATACCCCTTCATGACCAACATGCTGATCACAGCTAATGCAGCAGTAATCACTGATACAATCCCAACATCGTACCAGCGAAAATGAACCTCTCTCATGCAAGTGTGGGTCCCCGGATTGTCAAGTCCGCGGCATAGGGCTGCCGCTGCCAGCTCATCACTGATATTCAGAACCGATATAAACAGTGGTACAAGGAGATGAATGATCGTTTCCGAAGGTTTTGTTATCATATTCCTAATGTTAAGCGCTATCCCACGCATTTGCATTGCGGTTTGAATGGCTTTCCATTCCTCACGAATGGTCGGGAAGCATCGAAACACGACAGATGTTGTAACGATAATGTTCTGAGGAATTTTGCATTTCCACATAGCAGCTACAAATTCGCTGACATCCGTTGTGGCAATCAGCCATTTCGCGAGCATAAAAGCCGGCAGCACCTTTCGAACGATAACCACTATAAAGTGCACAAGAGACACAAAGGGGTTCATGAGATAAGGCGCAATAATCTGCTGCGTCAGCACAAAGAGAAAAAAGATACCGGCGCATTTTAATGCGGTTCTCCTCTGCTCCCCAATAAACAAAATGAGAACACAAAGCAGGAATAGACCCGCTTCGTATCGAATAGAACGCCCGAGAAACAACAGGATGTCCATCTCTATCAGTAGCAAAATTTTGGTTCTCGGATCAAATGTCAATCCTCTGCTCTGCGTTTTCAACTGATAGATGGAATATACTGGGTTGCTCATACCACACCGGCTTTTTCCAAGTGTTTATACAGAACTTTTCTGGTAAACATTGATCCCAGAAGGGAGCAAACAACGGTGGCGGTCATCATGACCAGCAGCATCCACCACGGTGTCAATGCCCGGACAGTATCGCAAAATACCTGACTCATTCCACCCTCTAATGTCGTTTGAAAGAAATAATCGCGCATGAACCAGATTGGAACGAATCCCCCGAACAGATTCCATGAAAAAAACATGTGGCTGATGGTGTTCCATTTGAAGTTCCGATAACCTCCATGCCTGGCAATCAGTAGAGCAAGAATACCCGACGGAACAGCAACGAGCGGAGCGATTGGAATATGTCCGCTGGCGATCAGAACAATACTTGGCAGAATGGCAGCGATAAAGATCGGTGCCCCACCAGGTGATTTGGTCAGCATCATGTGGTAGGTAGGGGCTGCAAAAAATGCGACTGCTTCCGGCATAATCAGAAACAGAACAGCCACCGGCATACAAATAACGCCAATAATGACATACGTAACAAGGTACAGGGCAATGAATACACCTGCCGCGATTGCACTTCTAGATGATTGATTCTTTCTTTGACTTTTCATTTTGAATGTCCTCCATATATTCTCTGTTTAATTTATTTTCCAGCCCTCGGTGGAAGTCTGCAGTTTCCACAGCTTTGCATACAATCCATTCTGAGTGAGGAGCTGATTATGAGTTCCCTGTTCTACGATCCGGCCATGATCCAGTACAAGGATTGCATTGGCTCCCACAACCGTTTTCAGGCGATGCGCAATCACCACCACGGTGCGATCCTGCACCAAACGACTGATCGCCTGCTGGATTTCCGCCTCGTTTTCCGGGTCAAGAGATGCCGTTGCCTCGTCCAGCAAAACGATTGGGGCATCTTTCAGAATCGCTCTTGCGATGGAGATTCGTTGCTTCTCACCGCCGGAAAGCGTAGACCCGCCTTCTCCGATAATCGTCTCAAATCCATCCGGCATCCGCATAATAAAGTCGTAACAATTGGCCAGCCGCGCCGCGCTTTCAATTTCCTCCTGCGTGGCATCTTCTTTTCCATAACGAATATTATTCGCAACGCTATCCTGGAACAGATAGACATCCTGAAAGACCATGGAGATATGCTTCATCAACTTCTCCGGTTCGATGTTTCTTTCATCAACACCGCCGAACAGTACCTTGCCGGAAGTGGGATCGTAGAAACGAGCAAGCAGACGCAGCATGGTGCTCTTGCCAGAACCAGACGGTCCGACAATGGCGGTCATCGTCCTCGATCCCAGCCGAACACTTACATCATGCAGAACCTCCTGTGTTTCAGCTCCGCCATAGCTAAAGCTGACATGCTCAAAACAGATTTCATGTTTGCCTGGTACGTCACTGTTGCCTGCCATCTCCGGCTCGTTAAGCAATGTGCAAATCCGTTCTCCTGCCATGCTGCACATCATCAGCTCAGAATAATTCATGATGGCAACAGCAAGCGGATCAAACACACGGGTACCCACCAGCAGAAACAGCGCAAACGTAGGAACCGTCAATGTTCCTCCGGCCACAAGAAAGACTCCCGTCACCGTCATCAGCGATAATCCGCTGCGGAGGAAAGCGGCTGCAACCAGATTCAGCGGTCCGATCCCACTTTCCACTTTGATGCAGGCATCCCGATAGTCTGTGCAGGCCTTTCTCAGCCTTTCAAAGTTACTCCCCTGCATGTTATAGGACTTAATCACACGCATACCGGACAGATATTCCTGTATCTTCCCGGCCTGACTGACCCGTGCCTTGGAGAGCCTTGTGTCCAGCCGCTGTTCCAGTCCACGCATTCCCAGCATGATCAGCAGAGCGGCAGGAAATCCCGCAAACATGGCAAGGCCCATACGAAAGTCCACTACCAGCAGAAGAGCGGAAGCAAGAATTGCCATGATAACGCCGCTGATGATTTGTGGTAGAATGTGCGTCATGGCGGATTCGGTACGAGAAAAATCGTTCATCATGGTGTTTCCCACCTCACCTGCATTCCTGCTCGTGAGAAACCCCAGCGGTAGTTTGCGGATATGCTCCGCCAATTTAATCCTGCCGTCTGCTGATGCCATAAAGCCATCTCGATAAGTCAGCTTGCAGGCTATGTTCTCCAAAAGCCATGTGAGGCCAAAGAATACCAGCATGAGACCCCAGGCGATCCACATTGATTTACTGTTTCCTGGCCCATGGATAAAATATTCATAAATCTGATCAACAA
>ERZ773083.1401-NODE-1401-length-16435-cov-25.891087_pt1 | contig 16435 bp, 14 predicted proteins | sample MGYA00511465_ERZ773083 | MGnify/ENA primary metagenome ERZ773083 (study PRJEB29015, sample SAMEA2738001) | human oral metagenome | biome: human oral; feature: human-associated habitat; material: dental | place: China | collected 2060 ... | reverse complement strand
AATTCTATAAGCCCTTGTATAATATTTTTATTTAATTTTGGAAAATTTTTCTTTATATATACTAATTTCCATTTTTCAAATGCTAATTTGTATTCAGATTTTTCCATATTAGCAAGTTCTTGGACTAGATACCCCATTTCTTGGTATTCATCTCTGTCACTTGCTACTATTCTTAAAATTAATTTATTTTTTTCATCAAATTCTTCTAATGAAAAATTTATTATATCATCATAACTTAATTCATTTTTAAATATTTCACTTCCTAAACATCCAATATCAATTACTTTCCAATTAATTTTTAAATTATTATTTTTAAAATCTTCTAAAGTTATCATATAGTATTTGTTTCATCTGCCTTTCTCCTAGCTTAATTATCTATTCAAGAGAAGTTTTTATAAATTCTTCTGTTTCTAAATTTTGAATACTTTTTATATTTCTTGTTAATAAATCAAAGGTAAATTTATAGTTATCTAGTTGTCCATAGATTTCTCTTTTTTCTATATCAGCATCTAATGTTTTGTTATTGCGTAAAGAACCATAAATATCCTGTAAATTTTTACATTCTAAATAATTTTTAATTTTATCTTTTGGATAATCCCATTCTTCATCTCTTTCCTTTACAAAAGAAAAACCTATTATATTATCAGCTAAATCTACTATAACAACTAATTCCTTATATTTTTTTGATAAATAAACTTCTTCAAAATCATCATAGTACAAGCTATATTTATCAATTATGTCATTTGTTAATTTTACACCTACTTTTAAAAAATTATCTATTTGAAATTTTTCATCAAATATTTTTATTAGTAAAATTTTACCAACTACTAAATAAATACTTGTATATATTCATAAGGTTTATATATTAATGAGAAAGTTAAAGGATTATATTTTGTATTTTTACTATTCAATCTATAAAAAATTTTTTCAATATTTTCTTCTAAATAAATGTTTTTATATCTGTATTCTATCTCATCACATTTTTGCAAAGTCTTGTTTTTATTCTTTAAATATTTTCTTATCATATGAAGATATTTTTTAAATGTCATTTTATTACCTTTCATTTCTTTTTCTCAATATTTTTTTAAACTTGATTATTTTTATCTGTAACAACAATTACTAATTCTATTTGTAAATAATTTTAGTGTTTTTTTCTTTTATTGTCAATTAAAAACTTTCATTTACATGCTTTAAATTACCTATTTTACCTATATTTTAATTGTTTTTTTATCTAAACACTTAGGAATTTCTTGAAAACAAAATAAATAATTTTATTTTAAAAAATTTTTATTGACAAATAAAATAATCCTTTTTAAATTAAGTTAACAATATTAGTATAAAATATTTTTTAGAAAGGATTAATCTATTATGATTGATAAGAGATTATATAATTTTTCAGGAAACATAAAAAAATATATATCAATAACAACTTTTTTATCCTGTGTAAAACTTATTGCAAATATATTTTTTTATTTTATCTTTGCTTTTTTATTAGTAAGTTTAATCAATAAAGATTTTTCATTTTCTTACAGTCATATAATTATTTCAATATTAATTATAGTTTTTGTAAGACAATTCTCAACAATTAAAGTTGCACATATGTTAGGAAATTTAGTTGTTGATGTAAAAAGAAATCTAAGAAAACTTATATTTGAAAAAACTTTAAAACTTGGTTTAGCTTACTCACAACTTTTTAAAACACAGGAATTGATACATTTATCAGTTGATAATGTGGAACAACTTGAAGTTTATTTTGGAGGCTTCTTAACTCAATTTTATTATTGTATTGTTTCTAGTTTTATTTTATTTTTCTCAATAGCATATTTTAATTTAAAAATTGCCTTTATTTTACTTGGATTTTCTTTGGCTATTCCTCTATCACTGTATATTATTTTAAATAAGGTTAAAAAGATTCAAAAAAAATATTTTGCAAAATATATGAATGTAGGAACTTTATTTTTAGATAGTTTACAAGGTTTAACAACTCTTAAAATATATGGAACAGATGAAAAAAGAGAAGAAGAAATAGCTAAGATGTCAGAGGAATTTAGAATTGAAACTATGAGAGTTTTAAAAATGCAACTTCTATCTATTGCAGTGATTAACTGGATTATCTATGCTGGTACTATACTTGCAATAGTAACTTCTGTTAAATTATTTTTAGGTGGAAGTTTAGGACTATTTCCTATGTTATTTATCTTTATGCTTGCACCTGAATTTTTTATTCCAATGAGAACATTGACTTCACTTTTCCATGTTGCTATGACTGGTGTTTCGGCAGCAGAAAATATTATTTCTTTTGTTGATTCACCTGAAAGAAATATAAATGGAAATAAAGAATTTAAAAACGAAAATGAAATTAAAGTTTCTAAGTTAAATTTCTCATATCCAGATGGTACTCAATCTTTAAAAGATATAGATATGTCTTTTAAAAAGGGAAATCTAACAGCTGTTGTAGGACATTCTGGTTGTGGAAAATCTACATTAGTTTCTGTTTTATCTGGGGAATTAAAATCTAAGGAAAATGAAATTTTTGTTGATGATATTGATATACAAAATATAAAGATAGAAGATAAGATTAAAAATATTTTAAAAATTACTCATGATTCACATATATTTTCTGGAACAGTTAGAGAAAATTTATCTATGGCTAATGAAAATTTAAGTGATGAAACTATGATAGAAGTTCTTAAAAAAGTTAAACTATGGGGAGTTTTATCTCTTGACACTATTTTAGAAAGTCAAGGAAAAAATCTATCTGGTGGACAGGCACAAAGGGTAGCACTTGCGAGAGCTTTACTATATGATGCTTCTGTTTATATATTTGATGAAGCAACTTCAAACATAGATATTGAATCTGAAGAAATTATTTTAAATATCATTTATTCTTTATCTAAAGAAAAAACTGTTATCTATATTAGTCATAGACTACCAGCTATTAAAAATGCTGATTGTATCTATGTTATGGATAAGGGAAAAGTTATTGAAAGTGGAAAACATATAAAACTATATGCTAAAAAAGGTTTATATTATGAAATGTATAAACATCAAGAAGAATTGGAAACTTATCTAACAAAGAGAGGTGAAAATAATGAAAAATCGGTCAACTTTTAATATAGTATCTAACTTATTAAAACTTTTAGACTCTCTTTGGAAATTTATGACTATTGCTGTGTCAACAGGTGTAATTGGATTTATATTTTCTTTTTGTATAACTCTTTTTGGAGCTTATGCCTTTTTAAGTATTATTCCTGCCACAAAAGATAGTCTTAAATATGTTTTTGGTGGAGGATATTCAACTCAAACATATTTTTATGCAATGATATTCTGTGGATTTTTTAGAGCTATTTTACATTATTTAGAGCAATTTACAAATCACTATATAGCTTTTCATATTTTGGCAGAAATAAGAGTTAAACTATTTAAAATTATGAGAAAACTTGCTCCTGCTAAAATGGAAAATAAAAATCAAGGGAATTTAATTTCTATGATAACATCAGATATTGAGCTTTTAGAAGTTTTCTATGCTCATACTATTTCACCTGTTTTAATTGCATTTTTTACAAGTATTTTCTTGTTCTTGTATTTCTTTCAATTAAATTATATCTATGCTCTATATATGTTGTTTGCACAATTTATTGTAGGTATTGTTGTTCCTTATATAGCACATAAAAGGTCAGCAAAATCTGGTATAGAAGTTAGAAGTAAATTAGGAAAATTAAATGATGAATTTTTAGATAAATTAAAAGGAATAAGAGAAATTATACAATATTCACAAGGTAAAAAAATATTGAAAAAAATTGATGAAATAACTTCATCTTTGGGAGAAAATCAAAAAGATTTAAGAAATAAAGCATCAGAAGTTCAAATGATGGTTGATTCTGCTATAATAATACTTTCTATTGCTCAGTTGCTTTTAAGCCTTTTCTTAATTTCAAAAGGCTTAGTAAGTATTGAAGCTACTATCTTAGCAGGAGTTTTACAAGTCGGAAGCTTCGCCCCTTATATTAATCTAGCTGCTCTTGGAAATATACTTGCTCAAACTTTTGCATCTGGAGAAAGAGTTTTAAATCTAATGGATGAAAAGCCAGCAGTGAGTGATAATGTTTCTATTGTAAATGATGATATTACAGAAAATGATGATATCCTTATAGATAATATTTCTTATTCTTATGAAAATACTGATAATAAAATTTTAAAAGATTTTTCTTTAAAAATAAAAAAAGGACAATTAACTGGAATTATGGGTCCAAGTGGTTGTGGAAAATCTACTCTTTTAAAATTAATTATGAGGTTTTGGGATGTAGATTCAGGTAAAATTGTTTTAGATAGAAAGGATGTAAAGGCTACTCCTTTAAAAAATCTATATCAAAAATTTAACTATATGACACAATCTACTAGCTTATTTATTGGAAATATAAGAGATAATTTATTGGTTGCAAAAGCTGATGCCACTGATGAAGAAATCTATACTGCATTAAAAAAAGCTTCATTTTATGACTATGTTATGTCTTTACCAGATAAGTTAGATAGTGTAGTTGAAGAAGGTGGAAAGAATTTCTCTGGTGGAGAAAGACAAAGAATTGGACTTGCAAGAGCTTTCCTTGCTAATAGAGAATTTTTCTTATTAGATGAACCAACTTCTAATTTGGATATATTAAATGAAGCTATAATTTTAAAATCATTGGCTGATGAAGCTAAGGATAAAACTGTTATTTTGGTATCACATAGAGAATCTACACTTTCTATATGTAACAACATATTTAAAATTTAATTATTAAGTTAATAAAAATAGTTCATTACTAGCCAGATTTCTTAACGAATAAAAATTAAGAGTTCGCTACAAATTCGGCATCTGTAAGAAGCTCTAAATGAACAAGTTCATTAATAGCTTCTAAGATTGCCAATAAATTGGCTTCAAACACGCCGAGATTTGTTCGGCTCACCCTATTTAATTTTTATTCTAAAATCTGGAATGTAACTCACTTATTTTTATTTAACAATTTATAAAAAAGGAAGAGGTATAAAATGAAAACTTTAATAATTTATTCATCTGAAACTGGAAATACAAAAATGGTATGTGAAAAAGCATTTGAATATATAAATGGAGAAAAAATAATTATTCCTATCAAGGAAAAAGATAGTGTAAACTTAGATGAATTTGATAATATCATTGTGGGAACTTGGATAGATAAAGCTAATGCCAATGCAGAAGCTAGAAAATTTATTAACACTCTATCTAACAAAAAAATATATTTTATAGGAAGTTTGGCAGCTTCTTTGACATCTGAACATGCTAAAAAATGTTTTAATAATCTTACAAAACTTTGCTCTAAAAAGAATAATTTTGTTGATGGAGTTTTAACAAGAGGAAAGGTTTCAAAAGATTTACAAGAAAAATTTACTAAATTTCCTTTAAATATTATCCATAAATTTGTCCCTAATATGAAAGAAATAATTTTAGAAGCTGACTCACACCCTAATGAAACTGATTTTTTGTTAATCAAAGATTTTATTGACAAAAATTTCAATTCTTGAATATTGATTAATTCTTAAAAATATTATAGAATACAGGTAGAATTTTCTAAAAGGAGGAGTGCTATGGCTAGGAAATGTGCTTACACTAAGGAAATGATACTAGAAGCTGCTATAAAACTCTTTAAGAAAGAAGGTTCTGATGCTATAACTGCAAAAAACATTGCAAAAGAACTTGGTTGTTCAGTAGCACCTATATATTCTGTTTATTTAAGTTTAGATGACTTGAAAAAGGATTTAGCTTTTGAAATTGAAAAAAGTATACTTGAAGAAAAAAATATTCACCCTTTACTTTCAAAAATGCTTGCTAAATTAGAAGTAAATGACACTGATGAGCAACTTTTATCTAAGTTAGAAGAATTTAAAAGAAATATATTAAAAAAAGATAGTAAAATGAGTATTTTTTCTCAATTTTCAGAGTTTATATCTTTAATTTACCAAACAAAAAAAACTAAATTTTCAAAATTAAAAATTCTTGAAATCATTGCAAAACATAAAAAATATATAACAGAATTTAAAAATAATAAGAGTGAATAGCAAAAAAATACCACCTACTATAAAAGTAGAGTGGTATTTTTTTATAGTAACCCAACTATATTCCAATAAGGAATATATATCCCAATAACAACAAGATATACAAACAATGTTACTGGCAACCCAAGTTTTGTAACATATTTTGCTGGATAATAATTATTTGAAACTCCTATCATCAATGATATTGAATGAAATGGCAATATCGCATGAAAAGATACACTAATTACAGAAATTAAAACTATAATTGGAGATTTTACAACTTGACTACAAAGCACCATTAATCCTGGTATAACTACTGATAATGTTGTTGTATTACTTCCCAAAATCATATGTAATAACATAGTAGTCAATATCATCACACATATATATAATAAAGAAAACTTAGTCGGAAAAATAGCTTGTAATCGTCCAAAAACCTTATCTGCTGCTCCACAAAATTTTATAATATTTCCTATTGAAAATGCAGCTGTTAAAAAAATTAAAGTAGTGATATCTATTGATTTCCAATCCTCTTTATGCAAAATTTTTATAGCAAATAAAATTATTGTACTTATAATTGTAATCAATGTATTATTTATTCCATGTATGCCATTAGTTGTCCATAACAATACAGTCATTATAATTATTCCTATGGCTAATTTTTGTTGAGCAGAAAAAGGACTTATTTTATTTTCTTTTTCTACATTTTTTAAAGGTATTCCAATTAAGGCTTTATGAAATATGTAAATAAATAATATTCCTAAGAGACAACATGTGATTAATGTTGGAATAAACATATAATATGCCCATGTTCTATTAGAAATAGGTATTTCAGAAAAATTGGCTGCCATATTATTCATAATTATGTCTGCATCTTTGGTTGACATATTTACCACAGCACTTGCAACAAATACTCCGTACATCAGAACCTTTTTTGTTCTTTCTGGTAAATTTATTTGTTGAAGAAAATGAAAAAGGACAGAAGATACAATAATTAATCTTGCCAATGGTTGTGGAATTATATACATAGTCAAATAAAAAATTCCAACTATTGCAATTAGGCATTGACAAGGTGTATGAACTAATTTTATTAATAATCGTTGTAATATTTTTTCTATCAGCCCTGAGTTTGCAATTCCTTGACTAAATAAATATGTAACTATGATCATCAAAAATGTTTCAGATAGAGAAAATGAAAGTATCATTTTTATACTCGCTCCACTAAAAATATAGTATATCACTAATAGGAAAAGTGAAGCTGGAATTTTATTTATAATACCAGTACTCCACCAAATAATTACTAATATTGTATTAGCAACTATAACTGCTTGCTGAAATGTTAAATTAAAAGGTTCCCATATAAGTATTATTGCAAAAAACATTATACTTAAACCCATTTTAATTCCCCATATTTTATTTACTTTTTCAGATACAATATATTTCCAGATATTTTGCATTTTATGCCTCTTTTTTCTACACTAAAGCATTTTGTCTCTTTAACTCTTCTCTAATCTTTTCTACATTAAACATTTCCATTTAATGCTTGGTAAGCAGTGTACTGACACCAAAAAGTTGGACAAATTTAATTTAACTTACTAATAAAGATTGACTACTGATACTACTATTCTTGATTGCTATGAAATATTAAATTTTCATAACTTTCATTTTTCTTAGGTTTAGTCATAGATTTAGGTTTCCTTCCTTTTTTCTCTATAACATTATACCTATTTTCTTTAAATTTTGAAAGCCAATTATGTAAAATACCATTAGAAACTAACTCAATATCAATAGCAACAGAATTTATAGACTTATGATTATTTAAAATTCTATTAGTTATTTGCGATTTAAATTCTTTGGAATAAATTCTATTTTTACCATTTTTTAGAATATCATATCCATGTTTTTTAATTAAAGAAATTAAATATTCAATAGCAAATTTGTGAACATTAAAAGATTTAGCTATTGATCTAATGATTTCACCCTTTAATCTTCCCTCATATATTTCTATTTTATCTTCTCTTGTTAATTTATATAAAAATATATTTATATGTCAAACATATATTTTCTATCCAACTCATTATATAAATCTATATTAACTATCTTTAAATACTCTTCAAATTTTATCATTTCTTGATAAAAACTTTCATCAGTCCCTTTTTCTTTTATCTCTTTTAAAATTCTCAATATAGCAGTAGTACTTGCCATCAATTCTGAAAATGGAAATGTTACTATTTTATACCCCATCTTACCACAATCTGTTGCAGTAAGTCCTAATGTAGTTTCTTTTCCATAAGTAAATCCTAAATGTATAGGTGCTTTTAAATATTTTGGATAATCTTCTAATTCTTTTCTTGACCTAGGCATAGGTTTTACCATATCCACTCCAGCTTCATAATAAGCATTCAATCTTTCAATAGCTTCTTCAAATTGTGCATCAGTACGAGCTACTATTACAAAATTTTTATCTTTCCTAGCTTCCAATGCTGCTTTGATTTTACCTATCATTTCTTCAACTCTTATTAACCTTGTTCCTTTTATATATGGACAATTTGGAGGTAATTCTTGGTCTTCAATAAATAATCCAGCTAAACCTGAATTTTCAAATTCTTTAATTGTTCTATAAGTATTTATTGCATTTCCATAACCACCTTCTGCATCTGCCATCATAGGTATATTTATTGAGCTTGCCATATTTCTACACATTCTTACCATTTCAGTAAAAGTCAATAAGCCATTGTCTGGTACACCTAGCATAGTTCCATGCATACCAAAACCTGTTGTAGCCGCCAATTCAAATCCCATAAATTCTATTGCTCTTGCTGATAATGCATCATAAGCACAAGGAGCTATTACTACTTTATTCCCATTTATTAAATCTCTCAATTTTTTTGTCTTTATCATTTTATTTCCTTTCAAAATTAAAAGCTATATTTATATATTCATTTTATATGCCATCAAAATTTTATTTCATATAAAATTACACCTTTTCCAAATTTTTTATATTTTTATTCAAAATAAAGGCTGTTATATTATAATCTATACCAGCCTTTAAGTAATAAAATTTAATAAAACTGTATAATAAATTACATATAAAATATATTTTTTAGTTAATTCATTATATAAGTCTATATTAATTATTTTTAAAATTTTTCTTATACTTTATTATTTTTGAGTTTCATTTTTTCCCTGCCCCTTAGGCAATTCTCTAATTAACTCTGATGATTTTCCAGCTTTTAAAATATAGCTATCTGTCTCATGCCCAACAAATTTTTGAACTTTTTTAGCCACTTCTATCATTTTATCTAAATCTATTCCAGTTTCTATCCCCATTTCAGATAACATATGAATTACATCTTCACTTGCAATGTTTCCTGCTGCTCCTGGGACAAAAGGACAACCTCCTAAGCCACCAAAAGAAGTATCAAAACAATCAATTCCTGCATCTAAACCTGCTATTATATTTGCCATAGCAACTCCTCTTGTATTATGTAAATGAAGTATCCAACTTACTTCTGGATAAGATTTTATCATCTCTTTACACATTGAATTTATTTGTGATGGTACTGCCATACCTGAAGCATCAGATAAAGATATTTGATTTACACCAGCTTTTAAATAGGCTTCTACTATACTTTTTACATCTTGAATAGGAATATATCTTTCCCAAGGAGAACCAAAAGGCATAGAAATTGAACCAGAAACAATAATATTATTTGCTTTTGCTAAATCTACACAGGCTTGAAAACCTGCAACTGTTTCTTCTGGTGTACGATTTAAGTTTGCCAGATTATGAGCACGACTTGCAGAAACATTTAATTTAACTTTTTTACAATCACAAGCTATTGCTCTTTCAACACCTTTTAAATTTGCAATTAATACTCTATATTCCACTCCATCTTTCCTTTTTATTTTTTTCATAACCTCATCAGTTGTTGCCATTTGAGGAACTGCCTTAGGACTCATAAATGAACCTACTTCAATCACCTTATAACCTGCATCAGTTATATCATTGATAAGCTCAACTTTTTGTTCTACTGTTAGGATTGCACATTCATTTTGTAAACCATCACGAGGTCCTACTTCACATAAAATTACTTTTTTTCCAAAATTCATATTACCTCCTGCAACTATCTTCCTATAACAAAAGTATCACAATATTTTTTAGCAGTTTCCAAACATTTTCTTGCATGTCCTTCATAACCATATTCTTCTACTTTCCTTGAGTTTGGTAACTCAATAGAATATGGAACTATTGGCATTGCATTTAATATGGTTGCCACATCAATTGTCCCTTCTCCTAGGTAATCTCTACCTTCACGCATTATTCTTATCATCTCTTCTCTGGTAGTTGGTGCTGGAGGTGCATCACAAATTTGTGCATAATGGAACCATTCTTTTGGAAATGTTTTTAATAATTCTACACTATCATTTGCTCTATTAAAATGATGAGTATCCATCATAAGTCCAGCATTGTCTCTTTTTATTATTCTTAAAATATCTGCAACTTCTGCAAATGATTTTACGCCAGCTATTGGCACTGCTTCTAAATCAACTGTTAAATCATATTTTTTAGCCAAATCACAAAGGTCCGCAAATTTTTCTATTGCATATTCTCTGTTATCTGTCCAAATACTACTTAACACATGTTTAGCTCCCAAAGACTTACCAGTTTCAAAAGCACTTTCATATTTTTTTAAATCTACTCCATCAAAAATTTTTGCTAACTCTATATCAAGTAATCTTAAACCAGTATCTTTAAACAAATCTTTTATTTCTTGATACATTTTTTTATCTTCTGCTAAATCTACTGGAACTTCTCCTGTAACTCCCATATATATTTGACGAATACTTACATAGTCATATCCACAATTTGCTGCTATCTTTGCTAATTCTAATGGTGTAGTTGAAATAGCAGTTAAATGTGCCAAAGAATATTCTTTTTTCATAAGAACTCCTCTCTTTATTTTTCAAACAATTCTTGTCTTACATAGTCTTGTGGCATGTCAACATCAAACCAAATTTTAAATGCAATAGCTCCTTGCCAAATCATCATATTTATTCCATTTGTAGTTTTGCAACCAGCTTCTTTTGCATATTTCATTAATAAAGTTTCTCTTGGATCATAAACTATATCATACACAAATAAATCTTTATGAAGAACTTCTGGACCAGAGATAGCACATAAATTTTCTCTACCTTTCATTCCTAATGGAGTTGCATTCACTAAAAGACAAGCATCTTTTAATTCTTCTTTTAAACTTTTTTCATCATCTGCTAAAATCTTTACTTTTACATTTGAAATATACTTATTTATAGTTTCTTTTACTTCATTTGCTAAATCTTTATTTAATTCTTTTATACAAAGTTCTCCTACACCTTCATAGGCAAGTTGAATAGCAATAGCTCTTCCTGCTCCACCTACTCCAACTAAAACAACTTTTTGTTTCCTAAAAGGAATATTTAATTCATCCAACGAAGCTATAAATCCTCTACCATCAGTATTATATCCTGTTATTTTTTTTGTTTTAGAATCTATTTTTATAGTATTAACAGAACCTATAATTTTAGCATCCTCAGAAATATCATCTAAATATTTTAAAACATCTTGCTTATGAGGAAATGTTATATTTGAACCTTTTGCTGAAAAAGTTTTCAAAGCTTCTATTCCACTTTTTAATTCTCCTTTTGGTACTTCAAAGCAAAGATAAACATAATCTAACCCCAATTTATCAAACGCTGAATTGTGCATATGAGGAGAACGGCTATGTTTTAAAGGATCTCCTATAAGTCCAATTAATCCTGTTGTTCCTTGTATACGATTACTCAAAATAATCCCTCCTTATTCAATTAATTTGAAGCTTTTTTTACTTCTTCTGTTAATAAATCAACTAAATCTTTTCCAATTTTATTTGAAATACTATCATAAAGAGGTTGACCAGCAGCTTTCATATCATCATATAGTTGTTGATTAAATTCTATTATTTCAGTACCACTATCTCTAACTATTTTTAATCTTCCTTCAACTCTTTCATCTGCAACTTTTCTTGCATATTCAATTGCTTCTTTTGCTGACTCATCTATAATTTTTTGTAGATCTTCTGGCATTTTATCAATTACTGCTGGACTTCCTATTAAAGATAAAGCATGGATCACATGATTTGTCATAATAACATATTTTTGTTGTTCATATAGTTTAGCTGCAACAGTTGCTTCAATTGGATTTTCTTGTGCGTCTACTACACCTTGTTGTAAACCTATATATAGTTCTCCAAAATTCATTGGTGTAGGATTTGCTCCAACAGCTTTCCAAAATTCAATATGATTTGGGTTAGACATAGTTCTAATTTTTACACCTTTTAAATCATCTATTTTTTCTATTTTTTTGTTAGAAGTCATTTCTCTGAAACCTTGATCAGCATAACCATATAATTTAATATTTTGTTTAGCATGATATTCTTTTAGCCTATCTAATAGAGGACCATCTAAAACTTTTCTTGCAACTTCTATGTTTGGAAATGCCATAGGTAAATCAAATACTCCCAATTCAGGAACAAAATTTACTTGTGGTGCTGTATTTTGAACAACAAATGTAACTTTCCCATGTTGTAAAGCCTCTATAAGCTCTATATCTCCACCTAATTTTGCATTAGAATATCTTTTAGCTCTGATTCTTCCATTTGATTTTTCTTCCATTAAAGTGGCAAATTTATCAAGTAAAATATATGTAACTGTATCTTCTGGTGAATCACAACCTAGATAAACATCATAAACTTTATCAGCTGAATCTTTTTCTCCTCCACCATCTTTTCCACAGCTGACTAATAACATTAATACTGCCATTATTCCTATTAATAATCCTTTTATATTTTTTTTCATATAAGAATCCTCCCTATTTTATAAGTGCTAAACTAACTGATGGTACAAATGTTATAATTGCCAAAGCAATAACAAATGAAATAATAAATGGTACTGCCTTTTTAACAATTTTCTCTATTGGAACTCCACTTATAGAACTAGCTACAAATAGATTTACTCCCAATGGAGGTGTTACAAATCCTATTGCTAAGTTTACAACCATAATTACCCCAAAATGTATTGGATTTATTCCATAAACTTCTGCAGTTGGTAAGAAAATTGAAGTTAAAATTAATATTGCTGGTGTTGTATCCATAATCATTCCAACAAATAGAAGTATTATATTCACTATAATTAAGAAACCTATCTTGCTACTTACTGTACCAGAAATTGCTCTTGCAATAATTTCTGGTGCTTCATAGAAAGTTAGTACTCTTGCAAACCCTATTGCTGCTGCAATAATAAATAGAATTGAGCTATAAGTTTTAACACTTTCTACTAATGTTTCTTTTATATCTTTAAAAGAAATTGTTCTATAAATAAAACCTGCTACAATTAAAGAATAGAAAACTGATATAACTGCTGCTTCTGTTGGAGATGCAATTCCACTATAAATACTTCCTAATATAATAACTGGTGATAATAAAGCCCAAAAACTATTTAAGAATAATTTTAAAAATCCATTTTTTCTCATCTCTTTTGTATAGTTTGCTAAACTTTCTTTATCTTCACCATTTTTTTTACAATAATACCAAGAATAAAGCATCAAACAAGCTCCAATTAATATCCCAGGAAAAACTCCTGCTATAAATAAGTTCCCAACTGAAGCTCCTGAACTTTGTCCATAAAATATAAATGGTATACTAGGTGGAATTATTACTCCCAATCCTCCTGCAACTGCAACCAATGAAGTACAAAAAGTCTTATCATATCCTCTTCCAACTAAAATTGGAATTGTCATTGCTCCAACAGCTGCTGTTGTTGCAGGTCCTGAGCCTGATATTGCTCCATAGAATAGACAAGTTACAATAGTTGCAATAGGTAATCCTGCTGTTAAATTTCCTATAAAGTATGCAAAGAAATTAAATAGTTTTTCACTAATCTTCCCTTTTGCCATAATATTTCCTGATAAAATAAACATAGGTACTGCTAAAATTGGAAAACTATCAACTCCATTTATCATTGAACGAATTATATATTGAGGATCTACTGGAAACATTGAGTCAAATATATTTGGTAAAAATCCTGTGATAGCTAAAACCATTCCAATAGGTATTCCTACTACTATTAAAATAATAAATATTAAAAATAATATTCCTAAACTCATATTTACCTCCCTCTACTTTTGATATAAAACTCCATTTTTTTGCTCTATCTTCGTCTTTCCTCTAATTAAATTTACAAAATTTTGAATAGAACGCATCATTGAAAGTAAAGAAGATACACAAACAGAAAGCTGTACTATCCACATTGGTATTTGCATAGCTGGACTTGTTTGTCCACTCAAATAACTAGCTTTTACCACTAAACAAGAATAAATAAACATAACTAAAAATAAGACAAAAATTATTATCTTATCTATATACATCAATGCTTTTTGTAAAGGAATAGGAAAAAGATTTCTGAATTGATCAACTTTTATTGAAAGCCCATGTTTTATACAAAAAGGTATTCCTAAAAAAGCAGACCACACAAACATATAACGAACTAATTCTTCTGACCATGTCAATGAGTTTTGAAAAACATAACGAGATACTATTTGTATCCCCATAATACAAGTCATTAGAACCAAAAGAATCAGTAATATTGTTTCTTCTAAATAATCATCTAAGGCTTTTAACATTTATATAAACCTCCTTCTTTTTAAATTAAGGGGCTGTTGCAAATAATAATATATTACAAGAATAAGTTTGCAAGAGCCCCTTGTTATGTGGGTTTTATTTTGTTGATACATGTTTAGATCTTATTGCTTCACCTGACATTAACACTCCTTCTTTTACATTTTCTTTTGGAGTATAGATGTCATTTATATTCCAAATTCCCTCAGTAGGAACTGGTATATTTTCCATAGGAACATCTAATAAATATGGTTCATTAGAATTTATTGCTTCCCTAAATGCTTCTTTGAATTCATCAGCACTTTGAATTTTTTTAGCTTTTATGCCATAGGCCTTTGCAACTTCTGACCATTCTGGATTGTATGGTTTATTATCTATTCTAAATACTGTTCCAAAATTATGTTTATAATGTGCTCCTTCTAAACCTGCTATTGTACCAAAAGCATAGTTATTCATTACCACCCAAACAACTGGAATATTGTATTCTTTTGCTGTTGCTAGAACTGATGGATTAGTTCCAAATCCTCCATCACCTATTAAGGTAATTACTTTTTTATCTGGTTTTGCAAGTTTTACTCCAAGTAGAGCAGCTGAACCAAATCCCATAGTTGCAAGTCCTCCTGGATGCATTATTGTTCCTGGTTGAGTTATATCAAATTGTTGACCAACTCCATTCTTATTCCAACCTACATCAGTACAAATGATTGCATCTTCTGGTAAAACTTCTCTTACATCTTTTAAAATTCTTTGAGGTGTCATTGGATAACGGCTATCTTCCTCAATAGTTTTATTTGAATCCTTAAATTCTTTTTTATATTTTTCAATAGCCTTTATAATTTCAGGATGTTTTTTCCCATTAGGATATAGTTCTTTTGCAACCTTTAATAAAACTTTTAAAGCTGATTTTAAATCTGCTTCTGCCCCTATACTTACAGGATAATTTCTTCCTATTTCACTAGGTTCTATATCTATTTGCATAAATTTTGTTTTATCTGCATCAAATGTTATTCCATTGTACCAAGAGCTTGAATCTGCTTCTGCAAAACGAGTCCCTAAACCTAAAATTACATCTGCTTGTGAAGTTTTTCCATTTATAAAATATGTTCCCCAGAACCCTGTCATTCCCATCATAAGAGGATGTTTATCTGAAAGTGCTCCTTGCCCCATTAAAGTTCTTGAAACTGGAATTTCTAAAAACTCTACAAAATCTTTTAATTCTTCACTAGCTCTTGCCAAAATAATCCCACCACCTACATGGATTACTGGGTTTTTAGCTTCAACCAATGCTTTCACAATTTTTTTTGCAGCTTCTTCATCTAATGATGGTTTTACTGTTTCATGTGAATCTAAATAAGTTCTTTCAAAAAATTTTGTATCCACTTCTCTTGAAAACATATCCATTGGAACAGAAATTAATACTGGTCCTGGTCTTCCAGATTCTGCTAATCTAAATGCCTTATCTAAAATTTCTGGAAACATTTCTGCTCTATCTATTCTCCAAACTCTTTTCACAAATGGTTTATAGATTTCATATTGTGATGCATCAGCATGCATATTCACTTCTTGGTGTGGATGTTTTCCATAATAATAACTTGGTACATCTCCTGCTATTACTACCATTGGAATAGAATCTAAGGAAGCATTTGCAACTCCTGTTGTAGCATTTGTTAAACCTGGTCCTAAATGGCATAAAA
>ERZ773083.1399-NODE-1399-length-16446-cov-3.044720_pt1 | contig 16446 bp, 11 predicted proteins | sample MGYA00511465_ERZ773083 | MGnify/ENA primary metagenome ERZ773083 (study PRJEB29015, sample SAMEA2738001) | human oral metagenome | biome: human oral; feature: human-associated habitat; material: dental | place: China | collected 2060 ... | reverse complement strand
TGCATTTAAAACTTTTAATTGATTATATTCTTCAATTTCTTTTAGATTTTCAAAGTGAGACGTTACCATGACATGAATAAAAAAACGTATGCGCCGCGACATTTTAACGCCGTCTTGTTTCAGCCATTGAAGTGTTTCTCTTTCAGTTACATCGATTGCTTTATCGAAAATATGCTCGTAGGAGCTTCCCTTCGAACAGCAGACAATCAGTTTCATCGCATCCCAATTATCATAAAAAAAATCCACCATTTTTAAGAACCGATGTTGTGATAGTTCGGTAATTGCAGAAAGATCGCTTGTTTTCATGCCAAAATTTTCAGCATCGAATATATCGTGATGCGTTACGATGTCTAAAAATTCATCGAACACACCGCTTACCAGAGCTTCGAATATGCCGTCCTTGTTATCAAAAAGATTATACAGCGCCCCTGTTGTAACCCCTGCTTTCTCTGCAATGGCACGCACGTTAGTATCTGCAAAGCCATTGGTAAAAAACTCCTGTTTTGCAGCGCGCAAAATCTTTGCCCGTGTGTTGAGCTCATCCTTATCGGCCAATATTTTTTCCGTATACTTGTTCATATTCTAATAACTCTTCTATTAATCAATAACAATGTTACTAAAAAGGAGAATGAATGTCAAGCGTGGATTACTTTTATTCGTGCGGAGGGTTTAATACCCCGACGCTTGCGTCGGGGTTGTTGATTATGCAGACAGATTATTCCTTAAAATGCAATTTGAAAGCTATTTGCTTATTCCCCAGTAAATTCAAGCTCCTCCCAATCTCCTTCGGAATCCCTCTTAACTGTACAGTCTTCCACCTGTACCGGCGAAACCGTCTGCCGTTACAGCCTTTCTTTCATGCTGAAGCCCTACACTTATAGACTTCGGAACGTTGTTTCTTTTCGCTAAATGCTCTATACTTCGCCGTTGATTATTTGGCATGCATCAGTGTGCCAAATAATACTTTAAATTTTTTGATAGGAGCATCCGGTTATGAGCAAAGGATTAAAAACAGGACTCATTATTCTCGGCATTATTGTGCTGATTATTTTTTCGCTGTACGGTTGTGTAACCCGTTCGTATAATTCGATGGTAGCGGCGGATGAAAACGTTAAAGCGGCATGGAGTCAGGTAGAAAACGTATACCAGCGCCGTTTTGATTTAATCCCCAACCTTGTTAACACCGTAAAAGGCTATGCAAGCCATGAGGAAAAAGTCTTTACCGAAATTGCGGAAATGCGCTCCAGAGCAGGCGGCGTCATCAATGTTTCGGACGAAGTACTCAACAATCCCGAATCGTTTGAAAAATTCCAAAAAGCACAGAACGAGTTAGGCGGGGCACTGCAGCGGCTGCTTGCCATTGCGGAAAATTACCCTGAATTGAAAGCGAATGAAAACTTCCGCGACTTGCAAAGCCAGCTTGAAGGAACCGAAAACCGCATTGCCGTAGAACGAAAGCGTTTTAATGAGGCGGTACAGACATATAATCTACAGATTAGGCGTTTCCCGCAAGCGTTTCTCGCCAATATGTTCGGCTTTAGAGAAAAGGCATATTTTAAGGCTGATGAGCAAGCAGCAACGGCACCTAAAGTTGAATTTTAACTGATAAGGGGATGGCTCAAAAGTTATTACTTTTTCGCCATTCCCGAGGTTTCCTAAAAAAAGAATATGTTCGGTACCGGATGTATAGAAAACAAAAAGGAATGACCGGCTTCCGTCTTGTGGCAGTACATTTCTTTTTATTACACCTCGCTTGTTAGCAAAATATATTGAGAAATATTAGAACTTAAACACCGGACTAAGTTTTACATGAAAGGCATTTACCAATAAAAATAACTGCTGGGATTGCTCTGATTTATTTCTTCGATAGACTTTTTTTCTCTTTTTCGCTATTTTTAATGTATGGGGATGTTCAAACTTTACATCGATTATTTTAAAAGTAAGATTAAAAATCTGCGGAAGCCTAAAGAAGAAATTCCGATTGATTATGAAGAAATCGTTGAAGAACAATGGCAGGCAGATTTTTCCAAGCCTGAAAACTGCCGGTTTGCTGCTGAAACGGGTGACGGATATACGGCAGCTTTCACACCGCCTGAGCCTGCCGGAAACAATACGGGCAGCATCACGCTCGAAGCGCAGCGGAAGCATCTCTATGCGTGGACGGTCAATCCGGTATTCCGCTATAAGGATGTGATTATCGAAGCGGATATCCGTTTGCCGGAGCCGGCAAAAAAGCCGGACGGACAGGACACACCAACCGATAAGGCGGGAGGGTTTGCCGCAGGGCTCCTATTCCGTTATATCAGCCAGAGTACCTTTTACGCACTGATGATCTCCGATGCGGGATGGGTACGGCTCGATGCAGTCGTCAACAGCACTCCGATGCCCCTCCTAGGCTGGATAAAAATCCCCGATTCCGCTCATTCCGATGCCGATCATCATGGTTCAGATCACTCCGATCCAGATCATTCCTATTCAGACCATTCAAATCATAAAGAAGAGACGGATACAAAACGTGCGTACTCAATCAAACTGATCGCGAATAATACGACTATCACTATTTTGATAAACGGCCATTGGGTTGCCTGCTGCGAGGATGACACCATTCAGGCAGCGGGAAAAATTGCCTTTGCAATTCAAAACTGGGAAACCTACCCGCAGGTTACCGCACAGCTTTCCCGCTTTTCGCTAAACTCCATCCCGATGACGGTAGAAACGGCATACACGGAAGCGAACGAATTTTCTGCTGTGCCGCCGGATGCCCGCATCAGCCTTGCAAAAACGCTCTATGCGATGGGGCGGTATGTCCCTGCCCTGCTCCAGCTCCGGGCTGCAGCGCGGTTAAAGGAGCCGGAAGAAGCGGATCGGATACTGGCAGGCCGCATTTATTTTGCGCAGCGGATGCTTGACGAAGCCGAGCGGGAATTTCAATCGGTCTTGGAAGCGAATCCCTCCAACGAGGAAGCTTTTGCGGAGCTCGGCGGCATTTACTATCGGGCTGAACGGTATGAAGATTTACAGCGTTTACTGCAAAAAGTTCCAAAGCCGATGATGGCGCAATCCTCATTCCTCTCAAACCTTGAAGGACATTTATTCCATGCCTTGGGAAAGCATGAAGAAGCGGCTGAAGCATACCGGCGGGCGTTTACAATCAATCCCGATCAGGGGCTTTTTGCCTTCCATCAGGCGAATGAACTCTACGATTGCGGAAAAAAGCCGGAAGCGGTAGATGCATATATGCAGGCTGCGCGCGCGTTTTTACAGCAGGAAGCCTACGATGACCTTGCGGAAGTTATTACGATATTGGAACGCATAGCACCGAATGATCCCCGAACGCTTTCAATTGCCGGAAAATATGCTTACGCAGTGGGCAGATACGATGATGCCTTGCTCAAATTCAAAACGGCGTGCAAAAAAGGTTCAAAAGATTCCGCTGACTGGTACCTGTACGGACTGCTGCTCAAAACAGATGAACCGAAAGAGGCGGTCAAAGCATTTAAAAAAGCGTGTGACCTTGAACCCGAATACGGATTATATCAGTTCCGGTTAGCGGAAGCGCTCTATTTAAGTAATAGAAAATATCAACCGGTATTGGAACAAGCGCTCGCCGCCGATCCTCAAAACGGTTGGGTGCACAATTTACGCGCATTAGCAGCCTTGAGCGAAAACGATATTGAACAAGCGGAAGCGGCAGTTGCGGAAGCGCGCAGACTGCTGCCCGATGAGGTATCCCTGTTGGTAAACTACCTTGAAGTACAACGCAGGAAAGGACAGCTTGCAAAGTGCCTGCCGCTCTTCGATATTGAAAACGGAACTGCCGACCTTGCGGTAGAGCGGAATCGGGCAGCTGCGTTCCACGCCTTAGCGAATGCATTTGCCGACGACGATGCCCGCGAGGAAGCGCAGCAGTGGTACTATAAAGCGATAAAACTCGATCCGAAAAATCCTGAGCTTCTCACCGATAAGGCTGAAAACGACTATGCGCTCTTCCTTCTCAACGAGGCCGATGACGGTTTGGTTAAGGCGCTTGATATTCAGCCGTCCGTACGGATATATCAGCTGATTGCATCCATATCCGTTCAAAAAGGCGACTATGCCCGTGCAGAGGTAACACTGCGGACAGGACTTGAAGCCTTTGCCGACAGCCCCGACCTGCATTACGACCTTGCCTGTGTGTACCGCAACACAAAACGGTTCGAGCAGGCACAAGCGCAGGTTGTACAGCTTAAACAGTACGAAACGTCGGAACGTGTCGAGGCGCTTGAACAAGCCCTCTTGCAGGATACCGGCACAACCGCTCAAGCCGCAACAAACAAGGAAGAAACATCCACAGCGGAACCCGCTGCAAGCGCCAAGAAAAAAAAGGCGGCATCTGCTACGGATACAAAGTCAACCGCAAGTACCAAGTCCGCTGTAAGCAAAAAAAGAACTGCAGCGACTGAGCCTGCCTCAGAGCCAAAAGCTGAACAAAAACCCAAGAAGACAGCCACGGCAAAAAAAACAAGCAGAGCTTCCAAATCCGCTGCGGATGCAGAAGAACCCGTTAGTAGCACCAAGACAAAAAAAAGGGCAAGTGCTAAGTCTGCTGCAGGCGAAGAAGGAGCGGACGCAACAAAACCCGCTAGCGGCACCAAGGCAAAAAAAGCTGCATCTGCTAAGTCAGCTGCGGATGCAAAGGCTCCTCCAAGAGCCAAGTCCGCTGTAAGCAAAAAAAGAACGGCCGCGACTGAGTCTACCGCAGAAGAAACGGCTGATACAAAAGCCGAAAAAGCGGCGGTAAAAAAGCCTCGAACAAAGAAAACAGCTGAATAACGGAACGAACTATACCATAATGAATCTCAGAGTAAGTACGCCGTCTTTTTGCGGAACAATGACGGCGCCTTCTTCCAAAAGCCATACGATCCGCGCCCTCATCTGCGCCTCTTTAGCGGACGATACTTCGTTTATTACCGCACCCCTTATCAGCGGGGACATGGAAAGCGCCCTGCAGGTACTGCGGAAGCTCGGCGTTACCATTACGGAAGTATCGAATAATCCGCTTGTACTCAAAGTTACGCCGCCATCCGGCGGTCTCCTCGCCTCCGCAGAGCGCGATGCAGCTGGCACAAACACCGGACACAGCGAGCAAAGTGACAAACCAACAGAACTCGTCCTCGACCTCGGCAATTCCGGTTCCCTCCTCTACTTTTTAGGCATGATTCTTGCCGCCGCCGATATCCCGGTGTGTCTCACCGGAGATGAATCCCTTCGGAGCCGCCCCGTAAAGCCGCTCCTTTCGGTATACCGGCAAGCGGGCATCCCGTACTCGGCGGCAAGTATTAAAAACGGTACAGGCAGCATGGAAGTCCCGCCGCTCCGTTTTTGCGGTCCGCTGTCTGCCGGATCATATCAACTCGACGGCCCCTTTTCCCAACCCGTAACGGGGCTCCTCCTTGCAACACCGCTTTTAAACGGGATGAGCCGCATTACCTTTAACAAGGCCGGGGAACGGCCGTATCTCAGGATGACCTGCGCTTGGCTGCGTGTTGCCGGTATCGAGGTACTAAACCGCGGCGATTGCTATTTTGAGGTTGCAGGCGGACAGCGCTATCGTGCCTTTACGCAAACGATACCAGGCGATTGGTCGTCCGCCCTCTTTCCTCTGACAGCAGCCGTCATCTGCAATGCGGCGCTTACGCTGACAAACCTCGACCCCGCAGACACGCAGGGAGATTCACAGGCGCTTTCGATCCTCAAAGCAATGGGAGCGGACATCCGCTGCGATACGGAGCGCCGCACGGTTTCGGTATTTCCCATATCCGGCACACTAAAAGGCGGACGCTTCGACTGTGCGGATATCCCCGATGCGGTTCCTATCCTCGCCGCTGCCGCTGTGTTTTGTACGGGAGAAACACTGCTGCTCAACGCCGGTGTGTGCCGCTTTAAAGAATGCGACCGGCTTGCTGCCTCGGCGGAAGAACTCGCAAAATTCGGAGCGGATATCACCCAAGGGGAAGATTTTCTCCGCATCGGCGGCATCGACGGCAGTGGTGGGAATAGCAGCACTGCAAACGGCAGCGGCAGACAGAAACTCCATCCCGCACGGGTACGGAGTCGTGGTGATCACCGCATCGCGATGATGCTCGCCGTCGCAGCCTGTGGAATTGCCGCACGTTATCACAGCGAACAACAATCGGATACAACGAGAGAAAATACCGAAAAATTTTCCGAAACCTCTTGTATAGAAGATTTTGATTGTGTAAGAATATCCTACCCTCGGTTTATCGAGGATATGAATGCGGTAGGCGCCGCTTTTAAAGAAGCAAGGTAAACAGCCGCAAAATTATTGAGGTTACGGATGAAACAAAAACGAGAACTTTTTAAAACAAACATCGGAATGCTCCTTGCCTGCGTAGGCTCGGCAATGGGATTGGCGAATATTTGGATGTTTCCCGCCCGCTTAGCGGAGTTCGGCGGCATCACGTTTCTTATTCCGTACCTCATTTTTTTATTCGGCTTTTCCGCCTTTGGGTTGATGGGAGAATATGCATTCGGACGCAAGATGCGTAAGGGGCCGGTACTTGCCTTTGAATCGGTTATTGCGCAAAAAACCGTGAATCCCCTACTCCGTGCCGTCGGCTGGTTTCCGGTCGTAGCCCTTATCGGCATTTTATCGTTCTACACCGTTATCATCGGATGGATACTGCGTTATCTTGTATTGGCGATTACCAATACATTTCCAGTGCTGCATCCTGCTTTTTTCGAATCCTTTGCAGGTACTCCCGCCAATATTCCGTGGACACTCGCCGCCCTTGTTGCAACGGCACTGATCGTCAGTCTCGGCATTCAAAAAGGCATCGAGCGTTTTACCACCGTGATGATGGCAACCTTTTATATCGTCGTTACCGTGATGGTTATCCGTGCACTCACCCTGCCGGGCGCGTTACGCGGAGTTGCCATAATGCTGAGGCCTAAGTGGGAAGTATTCGGTCATTTCCGAATCTGGATATATGCGCTGGGAATGGCATTCTTTACTCTCAGTCTCGGTGGAGCTGCAATGCTTGTATATGGAAGCTATATGCCGGAGGTATCCGATGTTCCCCGTACCGCCCGCCAAACGGCAGGTTTGGACTTTCTTGCTTCGGTGATGTGTGCCCTGTTCACCGTTCCGGTCGCATTCTCTTTGGGCATCAATCCGCAAGCGGGTGCGGCGCTCCTCTTTATTGCCGTACCTAACATTATCGCACACATGCCGGCGGGCTATATCTTCGGCATCCTCTTTTTTCTCTGTGCACTGTTTGCCGCCCTCACCTCTTCAATTGTTATGCTTGAAGTCCCGGTTGAGTCGCTGATGTCCAAATTCAGAATCGGCAGAAAAAAGGCTGCGATTATTATCACCGTGTTAGCAGCATGTATCGCCGTACCGCTCAACTTTGACATGAAGGTATTCGGCACCTTTACCGACACCATTGCCATCATCATTTTTCCGCTGGCAGCAGTTACGGCGGCCTTTGTCATCTTTTGGGTATACGGAGCAAAGCGGATACTTGAGGATATCGTCCGCAATATGCAGGATTGGGATATGAATTCTCCTGCCGATTTCAGGTGTCTTTGTGCCCGTATGCCTGATTTTAGTTATTGCCGGTATCTTCCTCGGCGGACTGTAAATCGGGTACTCCCCGTACTTACAATTAGTTCTTGGGAAAATTGTTTTTATATTGTGTGCTCTGCCTCTGTATGTTGATTTTCTTGCTTGCTTTTACTTATTATTATCTTCACTGTAAGCGTTATAAAAAGCGATTTAATACTGATTACAAACTATAGCCCAGTTCTTGAAAAATATTTTATATCCGCCATTATTCCATAAATCGATTAATTCTTCATGCGAATAATATCTATTACCAACAAAACAGCACCTATCCCTCCGAGTACTTTTTTCCGCATCTGCTGCTTTCTATCCTCCCTTAAAATTGAACAACTGAACAAAGTGTCAATTTTGGAAGTTGTTCAATTAGTGCGCGATAGCGCACATATAATCTACGATGTTTGCCGAATGGCAAACTCGCAGTGTTTTTCAGCCGCGCTATTTCAGCGGCTGAAAATAAACGTCCATATTCACTATACTTCTTTTTGACCTGCTTAGTAAGAGTTTAGGGCATCTCTAAAAACTGAGGTTTTTAGAGATGCCCTTTAGATCTATTTTCCATAACAGCATAAAATTTCCTTCGGCCGGATGTTCACAATATCCTCAAAAAAGTATAAAATACAAAAGATTGCCGATTATCTTGAATGAATGGGAAACGGCAAGTTCTTGAGGAGTTAATAGACAGGGTGTTTCTTAAAAGTCTTGAAATATTCGGATTTAAATCGTTTGCGGATAGGACGCGGATAGAGTTTGCGGAAGGTATTACCGCCTTGCTCGGCCCGAACGGCTGCGGTAAAAGCAATGTCGTCGATGCGATGAAGTGGGTACTGGGTGAGCAGGCGTCAAAAACGCTCCGTGCGGAGAAGATGGAAGACGTTATCTTTAACGGCACCGAGTCGCGGAAAGCGCTCAATGTGGCGGAAGTTACGCTGACTATCAGTAACGAAAACGGATTGTTAAATCTTGAAGTAAGTGAAATTGCCATAAAGCGCAGGCTCTACCGGTCGGGAGAAAGCGAATATTTTATCAATAATACGCCGGTGCGGCTCAAAGAGCTGCGGGAGCTTTTTTGGGATACGGGTGTCGGAAAGGCGGCGTATTCCGTTATGGAGCAGGGAAAGATAGACCAAATTCTTTCCAGCAAGCCGGAAGACCGCCGCTATTTGTTTGAAGAGGCGGCAGGTATTACGCGGTTTAAAGTCCGCCGTGCCGAAGCGGAGCGCAAACTGCAAAAGACCGAAGAAAATATGCGTCAAGTGGAAGGCGTATTGGGAGAGGTACGCCGCTCCTACGACGTTCTGAAAGTACAGGCGGAAAAAACCGTCAAGCACCGGTCGCTGCGGGATGCCATCTTTGAACACGACCTCGATATCCAGCTGTTGCGCCTGAAAAAATTCACCGACGACTACGCGCAGCGCGAGGAAAGCATAAAAGAAGCCAAAACTAAGCGCGATGATGTACAGACCAAAATCGATTCCATCCATACAATGCTTTCCGAGAACATGGACGAAGTCAACAGCTTGGAAAAAAAGCTCGACGAACACCAAAAAGAGATTTACGGACTTGCCATCGAAAAGCGCGGAAAGGAAAATCAGGCGCGTTTACAGGCAGAGCGGCAAACCGAGCTTAAAACCAAACTCGGTCAGCTGGAGCTGCGCAAGACAGGGCTTGAAGAGCGTATCGAAAACCTTGAAGAGGACGCCGGAGAGCAGGATGCGAAGGTACACGACTTTAAAAAGAAGGTGCAGGATATTCAAAAAAACATCGATGACTTTGAAGAAAGTCTCCGGCTTGCGTCGCAAAAGATTACCGATAACGACACCGCCCGTATGACGCTGCAGGAACAGATTGAAGACCTCGATAAAAAACGCGCCGGTATGGAAACCGAGCTCCGCGCCATCACCGAAGACATCGTTACGGAACTGGATAAGAACCTTTCCGCAGCAGGTTATTCGGCGCAGGGACGCGGCAAGCTGGAACAACAGGTTTTTGACTGCATCAGTCAAATCAAGGTGCTGCTAAACGGTCGCAAGAATATCTTTTCGGACTTTGCCGCGCTCAGCGATCATACTGAAAAAGAGACTGCGCAGTTTGCCGACAATGCCGTACAGTCGTTTACCGAGCTGCTCGGCTTAACCGAGTCGCTGGAAACATATTTGCAGGAGTACAAAAAATCTTCTGCAAGTTTTATCGATGACTTTTTAGCGCCGGAAGGCATTATCACTCAAAAGCGCAGTATCGATGCGGCAATCGAAGCAAATCGAAATACGATAGAAGAAAAACGAAAAAAGATAGCCAATCTGCATACCGAAAACGAGCAGCTCGCAGTAAAAATAAACGAGTACCGGAAAACGTTGGAAGATCTCCGTATCCATAAAACCAAGATGAAGGCTGAATCCGACGCCGCCGAGCAGCAAGCGGCGTTTTTGCGGAAAGAATTGACGGTACAGCAAAACGCGCTCCGCGATCTTGAAAACGAGCTGTACACGGAGCAAAAACGCTTTGACGAAGTAAAAGAACAGCTCCTCGAAATTGAAGGAGAAATCGCATCGATTGACCGCAAGGGACGGCAGTTGACCGAAGCGCTCGAGCAGCTGGAAAAAGAAATCACCTCCCGCAACAACGAGCTTTCGAGCAACGAAGGGACGCTGAAAACGCTCAATGCGGAACTTGCCAAGCATAATTCGCTTATCGAAAAATATTATGTCGATACGGCAACCCTTGAAATCGAAATCAAAAACGTCAAAGACAATTTTAGAGAAACCCATTCGCGTGAATTGATGGAATTTGAAGAGCGGATGTATAAAATCACCGCTTCCCCGATGGATTTACGGACGGAACTTGCCGAGTTGCGCAAACAGCTGAAAGACCTCGGTAGCGTCAACCTGATGGCTCCGGAGGAATTCCAAGAAGTAAAGACCCGATTCGATTTTTTGACCGGACAGATCAACGACCTTGATAAAGCCCGCTCTGATTTACAGCGGATTACGGATGAAATAAAGGCGGAGTCTACAGAGCTGTTCCTCGTCACTTATAATAAGATCAAAAAGAACTTTCACAATATGTTTAGGCGGCTCTTCGGCGGCGGCAGAGCGGAAATTAAGCTGACCGATCCCAAGCAAGTGCTTGAGTCGGGTATTGAGATCTTCGCGCAGCCTCCGGGGAAAAAGCTGGAGAACATCGGCCTGTTATCGGGCGGAGAAAAATCCATGACGGCGGTGGCGCTCCTTTTTGCTACCTATATGGTTAAGCCTTCCCCGTTCTGTCTCTTGGACGAGATAGACGCAGCGCTGGACGAGCAGAACGTCAGCCGCTTCGTTACGGCTCTATCCGGCTTTGCGAATGTCAGTCAATATATCGTCATCACCCATAACAAAAAAACGGTACTCGGTGCAAACACCATGCTCGGTGTTACGATGGAAGAATCCGGCGTCTCCAAACTCATTGCAATCAAATTGGATAATGATATTGAGTTATTAAAGCAGGAGAAAGCGGAAGAAGATGCCGATACTTTTATAGAAGAAGATGTAGAGCCGGAAGAAGGTATCTATATTCCGTCGCGGCCGCCGAAACGACGACATACAACTCAGGAGGAACAGCCGGATGAACATCGTGGAAACGATTCGGACGCATAAGCTCATTGTTCTAGCTTCTGCGCTCGGTTTGCTGATTATCATGTTGATTATTTCCGTGATTATTTTACTAAGCGGAACAAAAAAGCCGAGTGTCGATCCCGATGAGGTAATGATTTCAATCGATCCGGTAATTTTTATGCTTCCCGACGAGCCGCTTGAACTTCCGCCGATACAATATTCGCGCAAACAAAAGAAAATCTGGACTGATTCGGATTTGCAGTATTGGTATACGATTCCCGATGCAGAGCAGATGCAAAAACTGCACGATATAAATGAGCGGCAAATGAACAAATTATGGGAGAGTGTTCCGTGAAAAAATCGATCTATCCGCCCTGCCTTATCCTTCTTATATTACTCATCGTACCGGTTACCGCCTGTACGACAAAGACCGCTGCAGAAAAGCCGCAGGATACTCCTTCTCGGCAAGAACAGTCCGCTACAGAATCGGCTTCTCACACCGACAATACAATGTCTCCGCAGCCGACACCTGCAGAAACACAGCCGTCAAAACCGGCAATGCAGCCCGATGCGGTATCGGGCGCGACAATCGATACCGTATCCGGCGCAACCATATCCCAGCGGCAGAAAAGAACGCCTGCATCGGAAGCAGTAGGAGCCGACAAAGATATGGCAACCAGCGGCGCAGCCGTATCGAAAAAGCAACATACTCCGGCAGCAACCGCAGGTAAAACCGCCGACGGGACAGCCGCGCAGGAGCCGACTGTTGACACCTCCCCTGCCCTTGCTGCCGCTAATACATCTGTCCCTACAAAAACCGCCGATGAGACAGAGCCTACTGCAGCAGCCGGCGAGTCTGTACCTGCCGAAACTGCCGGTGAGCTGAAACCGGCCGCTTCTAATCCCGATACCGTAACCGCCGAGAACACGGCAGCGACAGCGGCAGATATCGCTAAAGCCGCCGAGAACACGGTAGCGGCAGCAGATACAGCAGCCGAGCAGATTCCGACAGCTCCATCCACCGGCGAACCGGTACCGCTTGCAGCCGCAGACACCCCCGACCCTTCTGCAGAGCAGAACGTACCGACATACGAAACAACGCTTGCGGATCTTATCAGTGATTTTGAAAAGCAGGGCGGCAGCCACGGCTACGAACCTCCGCCGACCTTCCAGGAAGAAATGCGCGACCTTTTTTCTCCGCAAATATTTACCGTTGCGCTTTCAAAAGAACCGGAAACCGAACAAAAGCCCAAGGTTTCGCGCATGGTTGCAGTCGAAGAAAAGCAACGGCTGGAACTTACCTATCCGGGGCACGGATGGGTTTATGTCGGCGAGCAAACCTCCCAACCGGGGCTAAAGTATGAACAGCGGAAACTGCAAGACAACAATTCGATTTTTATGTTTACAGCGGAGAAAAAAGGGGATTATATACTCCATTTCTCCTATTTCGACGTATTTACCAATGAGTTTGTCACCGATGCGGTAGCCGTATCGGTGAGCGCCGCCCGCTCAACCGCAGCGAAAGCAATGGTAAAAGCGCCGGACTATCAAACCGAAGCGGATTCCGATGCGACAGAAGCGCAAGCTAACAAAAATACGCAAGCAGCCGCTTCTCAGCCGTCAAGCAATTCGATCGCAAACACCGGAACCGGCACGACAACACACACGGCACAAGCAGCCTCCGAAGCTCCGCAAACAGCGGGCGCCGGTTCGCAAAGCAAAACTTCGGAGCAGGCTATGACCGCCGGAACGGCGGAAGCCGCATCCTCGACTGCCGGAAATACCGGCGATTCAACCGGACAAGGCCCCACAGCAGCAAGCGAAGAAGTACTCAGCCCCGATCAATTGCTCGAAAAGGCACGTACGGCAATCGCAGCTGCGGATGCAGGCAAGGCCTTAACATATCTGGATAATTTCTTTACCACCGCGGAAGAAAAACTGGATGAAGGGTGGTTGTTGAAAGGACGCGCGTATGAATTAAACGGTTCCATGCGCAATATCAGATTGGCTCTCGACGCATATAAAACGCTTACAGATGGCTTTCCGCAAAGTAAGTATTGGGCGGAGGCGGATGCACGGATACGGTATATCACCGGTTTTTATATCAATATCCGATAAAACATCCCTATTGGGCATATCACCGTAAAATACATGGAGAAATGAATGAGCATATCGTTTTATATTAAAAACAAAAAAGGCGTTTTGGGAAGCAAAGCTCCTATGACAGTGGAGCAATGCTTAGCGCTTTCTTCACAAAAGATAGAACAATTTACCTTTGATGAGACAGAAGAAGATTTTGATGCAAAGAAATTCTATAACTCATCAATTGCAGATTATGAATGTTTGCTCTGTGGAGTATATGAACGGAGTTCCCGCGGTTTTGAACTTTCTTTTGAAAAGGATCTCAATGAATATGCTGTGAGAATTTTCACCCCAAGCACACAAGAAGACTGGGAAGTTGCTTTAAAATATATCAAAGATCTGGCAAAGAAATTAGGCAGTGACATTGTAAGTGAAAGAGATGAACATTTCACAGCTGAGAACATTGAACAATTCAATTATACCGATGATATCTTATTCGGAATAAAATCTTGTTTTGATAAAGATTCAGAAGAATACATCAGTTTGGGCATTTTCCGTGAGGTTGCGCTGAACAAAAAAATTATAGAAGGATTTTTAAATGCTGAAAATCCGATAGCAGCATTTAGCACATTCTATAAAGAGATTCAATATTTAGATGCTTTTTCGGCAAATCAGATGTTTTTTGAGGATAAGAACACTAAACAAATTATTGGAATGTATGCCCTCACCCAAGACGTAGGAACCATTTTGCCCTATAAACCAAGCGTGGAATACAAGAATATAAACATAGTAAAAAATGAAGATGTAAACGCTTGGAAAGTAGCCTTAATGATTATAAACGGCGATCCCGATGATAAAGACTCTTATCAGCAGGCAGGAGAGGTGGAATATTCCGATTTTATCGCACGGCTGCCGAAAGAAAAATATCGATTTATAGATGCTAACTACATTGTAGTTACAGCCTTAACGCAAGAAGATATTTTGAACATCGTCAGGAAAAATTAAACTTACCCTTGAGTAAATTATCTATCTATGGCAGTATTGTCGCGCCATAGAGCCGGACAATCCGGTCATAATGAATTATTTTTAGTACATGTATGCTCCGATGAGGCGGAGCTGAGTTGAAGAGGAGAATATTGTGGTAAAACATACCCCCGCATTAAATGAAGAACAAATCACCGCATTTCTTAAAGAAGCAGTAGAAACAGTTAAAACGGAAGAAGATCCGGATGTCCTTAATGCCTATCGTAAGATTTTCAGAAAGAATGTACCCTTTACGCTGCGTTCTTATATTGCTGCTTATCTGATCAAAGAATTTGAAGGCTCAGCCTTTCCCCGCTCAAAACCGTATAGTCGGCGTCCGAATCCCCGCTTCGGAGATCGTTCACGCGGTTATTTTTCCGACCGTCCGCCGGTAGAACGCCCGATGCTTGAACCGTCCGAATCGGTGAGCATCTTTATGAGTGTCGGCAGAAGCCGCCGTGTGTTTCCCCGCGATATTATTACGCTGCTTATCCAAAATGCAGACATAAGCCGCGAACGAATCGGCGATATCCGCATTCTCGACAATTACTCATTCGTGCAGGTAATGAATGAAGATGCAGATAAAATTATTGAAAAACTCAATGATTTTCCGTACCGCGGTAAGAATCTTTCCGTCAGCTATTCCCGTAAACCGGAAGCGGAAGGGATCATTACCGAAACCGTCATCGAAGCAACCGGAAGTGATGCGGAATAGATGAAGCTGTGGCCTGTCCTTATTATCTTTATCTGTACGGCGTGCTCGTTTAATTATCAGGAACTGCCGGAACAAACGGTGCCTCAACCTGATATGATATTTACAAACGTCACATTAAAGCGATACGAGGATACACTCGTCGGTTTAAGTGTGTATGCACAAGAGCTCGAAATGTATGATGAAGAAAAAATTTGGGCGGGCAAGCACATCAGTTTTATACAGTACGATAAAAAAACACAAAAAGTGTCTATGAAGGGACAAACCGGTATTTTATACATCGATGAAAAAGCGGAAGAATACTCGCTTGGCGACACGGTATCCTTTCAGCTGATTGAAGATGATTTTTCTATCCGAAGCCCCGCCCTCATTTGGAAAAAAAAAGAAAACTTCTTATCGGCGCCTGCGGATGAAACGGTAATAATCACTCAAAAAGATGAAATTACCATCGAAGGTAAAAGCTTTGCAGCAAATACCGCCGCAAAAGGATTTGCCTTTAACGAAGGCTCCACCGGCACTATCCTTATCAAAGAAAAAGAGACAGCTCAGCCGCTCGATTAATACGAATTCGCTTGTCTTAAAGATTAATTTCCATCGTTTTTAATCTCCCTGATGCTAAAACAGTACATTTTTTCTTAATATTTTCATAAAAACGGCGCTTTTTCTCTCAAATCTGTAGCCGAATTGCTGATCATGCCCTATATATCCTTTAAGAAACTGCAACCATCGTGTTTTTTATGAGACGGTAACAGGATGAGGAGCTGAACATGACTATTATGAGTTTTGCCTCCTTCGGCTATGAAGGGGAGATTATCAAGGTTGAAGCGGATTTGCGGCGCGGGCTACCGATTGTCGATATTGTCGGACTGCCGGGTTCGGCGGTGAAGGAGGCGCGGGAACGGATGCGCGCTGCCATCGGTAATTCCGATTTGCCTTTCCCGCAAGAACGGATACTGATCAATTTAAGCCCTGCCGACCAGAAAAAAGAAGGCAGCGGGTTTGACTTGCCAATTGCCCTTGCCGTATTGCAGGCAGACTGCGCGCTCGATATGCCGGTTATGGTAATCGGAGAGCTGGAACTATCGGGGAGGGTACGGCCGGTGCGGGGCGTATTGGGCGCTTTGATTTCGGGAGCCGCTGCAGGTATCGGATATTTTATCGTACCCAAAGAAAATGAGGCGGAAGCCCGTATCCAACAGGGGGTGCACATATACGGTGTTGAAACGCTACGGGAAGCTTTGGAATGTCTCTATGCGATTGAAACGGAGCTGCGCATGGAAAACAATAGCGAATCAAACACAGGCGAAAAAAACGGCGGTACACCGGCACAGGAGGCTATCGACCACACAGGCAACTCGATTTCCACAGCCGCTTCATGGTCGGAACCGAGTCAAGCGGATGCCGCGGCAAAT
>ERZ773083.1397-NODE-1397-length-16452-cov-5.051412_pt1 | contig 16452 bp, 15 predicted proteins | sample MGYA00511465_ERZ773083 | MGnify/ENA primary metagenome ERZ773083 (study PRJEB29015, sample SAMEA2738001) | human oral metagenome | biome: human oral; feature: human-associated habitat; material: dental | place: China | collected 2060 ... | reverse complement strand
AGTTTTTGACAGCGAAACAGGTTGATCAATTGATGAAAATAACAACTGATTTAGAAATTCCAGTGATGGCTTATGGTTTGAGATTAAATTTTCGATTGACAGATGGTGGTTTTGAAGGGGCGACGAGATTACTGCAAATAGCACACGATATTGATGAAATTAAGACAATTTGCGAATGTGGGCGTAAGGCAACATTAAATGCGAGATTTTTGAATGATGAATTTATGGTGGATGGTCCGGATGTTCTAATTGATGATGGTAGTTCAGAGATTGAATATAGAGCGATTTGTCCAAAGTGTTATGCGAGATATGCGTCTGGCAAAAAGGAGAAAGAAACTCATAGTAAAAATATTGAGAGGGCTAAATGTTAATTGTCATTGAGGGGCAGGATGCTACTGGAAAAGATACACAGGCAAAATTATTGGTCGATTTTTTAAAGTCACGTGGAGAGATAGTCACGGCTTATTCCGAATCTGGTACTGGATCAAAGGATCCATTCGTATCAGAGATTGCTAAATTAACTTATCGTACGAAACAAGACATTAATCACAGGACGAGAGTATTATTATTTTTGGTTAATAGATATGAACAGTGGAGAAAAATAGCAGAGCCAGCACTATTTAGAGGCGAAACGGTGATTTTAACTAGAAATTGGATTTCGACTTTAATTTATGAGGGGTATGCGGGAGGAGTTTCGAGGTCTTTGATTGCCAAATTACATAAAGAAATTATGCCTGAGTATTATTTTAGACCGGATAAAATGGTGATTTTAACACTATCTGACGAAGAGAGACAAAAGAGATTAGTAGCACAAGCTAAAGAACAAGGTCGTATTGGAGAAGTATTAAAAACTCAATCTTCTGATTTTCAGAAAAAAGTAAACGAAGCTTATTTGAAAGTAGCAAAAAAGATGATGATAAAGACTTTGGACGCTAGGGGTTCTATTTTTGAAGTACAAGAAAAACTAAGAAAAGAATTAGGTTTAGTTTAAATGAAATGTTTCGATGAGAGCTGGCGTGATTTTTTAACAAATGAATTTGCTAAAGATTATTTTTTGGATTTAGCGAAATTTTTACATGAAGAATACGAAAAGAAGACTATCTTTCCAGAAAAGGGACAAGTTTTTAGAGCTTTTTTGACGGATCTTAATCAAGTAAAAGTAGTAATTCTAGGACAAGATCCTTATCATACACCTGGAGTTGCTGACGGATTAGCTTTTTCGATTAAGCACGGGAAAAAATATATGCCACCTAGTTTGGTGAATATCTATAAAGAAATTGATGATGATCTAGGTGGTCATAAAAATGTGGACGGTGATTTATCAAGTTGGCAGAAACAAGGTGTGTTACTATTAAATAATGTACTTACAGTCGAAGCACATAAAGCTGGCTCACACAGAGGGAAGGGGTGGGAGATTTTCTCAAAAGATTGTATTATGTACTTAAATAAAGTGAAAGACCATTTAGTATTTATTCTTTGGGGGAGAGATGCACGTAGTAAGAGACAGTTGATTGATGAAAATAAGCATTTAATAATTGAGTCGGCACATCCATCGCCTCTTTCAGCTTATAATGGTTTTTTTGGTTCTAGACCTTTTTCTAAGACGAACGAATATTTAATAAAAAATAATATGAAACCGATTGAATGGTGATTGAAACTTGAAAAAGTTTTTTAAGCACAAAAACAAAAAAGGGACGTTAGGCGTCCCTTTTTAAACAGAAGGTAATTATAAGGCATTGCAGATTGCGCCACCACCTTCTTTTTTGTAAAGAATAGCGATTTTACGAGAACCTGAGGCGTGAATAGCATCTTCGCCTTCACAAGTAGCATTGGTGACAATACTAATAGTATGTCCTTTTTCACCAGTCTGCTCATATGGGTTACCGGCGGTTACATCTTCAACGCCATTTGGGCGTCCTTCAGCTTGATCTCTCCAAGTTGAGCCAGATCGTTGACCGTTATTACATCGTTTAGTTGATGCGTCATAGGAAGTTGCTTCACGACAGGAAGAAATGGAAAGTGAATATGGGTTGCCTTCTGGATCTGCAAACTTATCCTTTTCGTCAGTACTGATTAATAGATAAGAATCATAGAAGTATGCCCAAGATTGATGGTTGAGAGTTCTTGTAATGTTTTGGTCAACTGTTGTGTGTCCGGAAACATAAGAACCATATTTATCGGATGGGATTGCGCCGCTATTATTTGATTCATAATTGGTGATAGCGCTGGCTAAACGTGTGATGTCTGATGTACGCTGTGTGTCGCGTCTATTACGTTGTAGAGCTGGAAGCGCAATGAAGACCATAAGGAAAATCAATCCAGCGATACCAAGTACCAAGACGACCTCGATGATGGTGAAGCCTTTTTTATTTTTAATATCTTGATTTGTCATTTTGTCCTTTCTTGTAAGGTTTAGGAGTATTCTTTAACAAAATAATAATCAAAAATTATAGAAAAATCAAGTGGCTTATGCTAAGATACGGATAATGTTTGTAGCGTTATACTCTGTTTTTTTCATGTTGGGTGCTATCTTGGGATCGTTTGCTTGTTGTCAGGCGTATCGTATGCGATATAAAGAGGAAAAAAAGAAAATTGGAAAACGTTCAGAATGTCTTTTTTGTGGTCATAAGTTGGCGTGGTTTGAATTAATACCTATAGTTTCATGGTTGCTTCAGAGAGGACGATGCAGAAAATGCAAAAAAAAGATTGGAAAAATTGAAATAGTTTCAGAGATAGTAATGGGGATAATTTTTTGTGGTATTTTGGAATTGCTTCTTAAACAAGTAGGGTTAATACGATCAGGGATATTTACGATAGGGGTTTTCAATTATAATTTATGGTCAGGTATTAATTTAAGAATTTTTAAAAATCCTGTAATACTAATACGTTTATTTGTACTCATGATAAGTGCTGTGCTTTTTTGGATATTACTAGTGTACGATTTAAAATGGCAGAGACTACCAAGTTGGATTTTGTATGTTTTAATCGGACTTGGACTTGGTTATTTTATTTTAAATGAACTAGTGAGTCTAGGTGTAATTAGTCAAGTAAAAGTTTGGCTAGGATCAACTAATGGAGGATGGTATTCTGGAGTCGCAGTTAATCAACGATTAGAGATATTGAGGCGAGACTTATTTATTCTTGCTGGTGGTATTATGATTTTGCCTGGTTTGTATTTTGTGATGTACAAATTTTCAAAAGAAAAGTTAGTGGGGGGAGGCGATTATCTACTGGCACTAGCAATGGTGTTATTCTTGGGAAGATTTGAATTAGCACTCACGTTGCTGTTTGTGTCTAATTTATTAACACTTGGGTTTAATGCAAAACAAATTATCCATAAAGCTAGGATGAGAGTACCATTTGGTCCATATTTAATTTTTGGATTTTGGATTGTTATGCTGTTTGCAAGAGAAATTTTACAATATTTTTATATTGTATCGATTTAAAAAATATTGATCTTAATATTTAGCCATATTAGGTAGACCTAAGGAGGTTGAATCTTTGGCTTATGTGATATTTAAAAAAGTTAGTCTTTGGTTTCTGAGTGAAATTTTTCGTGGACTTCTTTTAGATGAGGATCAGTAATATGTGTGTAAATTTGAGTGGTGGATATATTGGCATGTCCAAGTAAACTTTGTACAGAACGTAAGTCGGCACCATTCATTAAGAGGTCAGTGGCAAAACTATGACGAAGGGTGTGAGGGGTGACGTGTTTAGTGATACCAGCAAGACGAGTGTATTTTTCAATAATACGTTCGATTGAACGAGGACTGAGTCTTCGGAAATCGCCAGATGTATCTGGAGTATTTTGATTGGACGAGTTGTTTAAAAAGAGAGCTGGAAGACTATCATGACGAGCATTGAGATAATCTTCAATATGTTCTGCAGTAGTTTGATCAATAAAAATTGGACGATCTTTTTTTCCTTTACCTCGGACCATAAATTCACGGCGTGTGAGATTTATTGAATCACGATTTAAATGACAGAGTTCGGAGACTCGAAGCCCTCCTGAAAAGAGTAGTTCAATAATGGCACGATCTCGTAAGCCGGTTTCGGTATCTAACGGGATTTCAGATAGTAGACGTTCGACTTCGTCAAAATGGAGAAAAGTAACTTGTTTTTTAGCAGCACGTGGTAGATCGACGAGACTGGGGTCAAGGGAGTGAATACCACGTTTTGTTAAATATTTAAGAAAACCACGAAGAGCAATTAAATGATAACTTTGAGTTAATGCAGAGAGTCTTTCATGATTTTGATTATCATTGAAACGATTAAGTCGAAGACGGAATTTACGAAGAAGCTCCGGAGTTAAATCTACAGGAGAGATGACAGAGCCTTCTGGAAAATCTGGGGTGATGAGTTCTAGAAAGCGTGCGAGATAAAGTCCATAATTTTCTGTGGTTTTGGTTGAACGACCTTTTTCAATTTCTAGTGATTCAAGAAAATCGTTAATAAGATCAGAGATATCCATAAGAGGTATTATAGCAGATTATGTTATAATACGGTTATGGATAGCACGGAGGATTTGAAGCAGCAAACTGGATTAGATCAGCAAATGCAACCACAGGGACAGCCGCAACTACAGTCTCAATTACGGGGGCAGTCGCAACCACAAATTCAATCGCAAGGACAAGAGCAAATAAAAAATGAAGCACAAGTACCGACGCAGGTACCGAACACTGATCGAAATGAATCGGACTCCGTTTTTCGAGTGTTTGGCGAAGAGAAAAGAGTAGAATTTGATAAAAATTTGGCAGACCAGCAAATTAATATGAATCCTACTGAGAAGAGGATATTTGAGCCGTTAACTGGTAGTAGTGTTGTAGTAGATACAACGGACAAGGCACGAATGCCAGAGAATGGTTTTCCAGCTGGATATGGACCAAATGCAGATTTTAAAAGAATTGAAAAACCTAAGAAACCAAAGTTGAGAGAGCGGATAAAACGTTCTTTTGGGCAGATGACAAAAAGACAGAGACGTTTGTTGATTATTGTTCCTTCAGCGTCATTGGTATTAATCATAATTTTATCTTTTATTGCAATAATAACTGGTGTTTTTGCAACGGATTATTCAAAGACATATAGCGTTGCTAAAACAATTAGAGGTGAATTACAGAAAATTAGAAGTAATGCAAACTGTGATAAAGTGACGGAATATATTGATAATACTTTTACGTCAATGGAGATTTATCAAGGATACGTTGAGGAATGTAAGAAAGTTAGTCAAGGGGTCAATTCGCAATTGATTGACGAAATGGCTGATACAGCAGGGGTATTAAAAGATATTGAAGTAAATAGGCGCTTTGAGGCATTTAAGGTAGCTTTAAATGAAGCTAAAACTGGAAATTCTGAAGTTGGAAAAGTGCTTGATTTATATTTGACATGGCATAGTTGGGTGTTAACAGAGGCATCTGGTGATAAGATGCATAATGGATTTGAATGGAGTGAGGCGGAAATTAAAGATGCTGCAAAAGTTTTGATAGATTCTGGTAATCAAAAATTGGTTGATTATGGGAAACGATGGATTGAACTGAAAACTGCGGCAGCAAATGCGGCGTATAAGTTTTATCATACATCTGAGGAAACTGAGGTAGTTGATTATATGGCGGTGAAAAGTGATATGGACGCGAAGAAGACAGCATTTTCGGATTTTCAGAAAGAAAAACGTCCTGATGTACTGAAAGAGTTTCCATTACAACTTACGGACTTAGCAAATATTTCTACTAAATTCGAGGATATGTACAGTTTTATTCGTGAAACATACCAGAAAAATTATAATAAAAAAGTCGGTGGCTGTAAGGAACTGATTAATGCTGTGATATGCGATTAGTTCATTTGACAGCTTATGATATAATCAAGAAAAGTGTAAGAGCCAAGCTCAGGGAGTATGTATGTCAGAAGGTAAACCTGCTAATCAAAATAAGGAGGTCGATCTTGCCGACTTCGTACAGAGAACACTAGTAATCTTTAAACCAGATTCAGTTCAGCGAGGGATTGTCGGTGAAATTTTACAACGTTTTGAACGAGTTGGGTTAAAGATTGTTGGGATGAAGATGGTAAGTCCTGATCAGGCTTTGTTTAAAAAACATTATGAAGATATTGGTCAGTTGATTTCGAGACGTGGGGAAGAAACGTTTAAATTTAATTTGAATTACATGATGTCGGGTCCGATCATTGCTATGTGTCTTGAAGGAGTGGAGGCTGTTGCTCTAGTGAGAAAGATTGTTGGTCCAACGGAGCCAAAAGCAGCTGATATGGGTACAATCCGTGGCGATTTTTCGCATATGAGTTTTGGTTATTCTAATGCAAAGAAGATTGGGGTACCAAATCTCGTACACGCTTCTGGTAATGTAGAAGAGGCGAAAAAAGAAGTGAAACTGTGGTTTACAGATGCTGAACTATATGATTATGAAGATTTGAACGAAAAATATACACGATAGAATTTAGTTTGAGTAGTTGATTTGGTTTTTGGGTTTTAGAACCTAATAAGGCATATGATATAATAAGTTTGTGTTGGCCTGGTAGCTCAATGGATAGAGCAGCTCCGTCCTAAGGAGAAGGTTGCGAGTTCGACCCCCGCCCGGGTCACCATAAATTATTATAGAATCTATGACAAAATTAGTATTTGATGGGCAGCGTGAGGGGGAAGAAGTGAAATTTATTTTTCGTCGTCATTTCACGACCGCAAAGGCGGGGATTATTTTTTTGATAGTTTTAATCATATTAGGTTTAGTCCCGCTTTTTTTATGGAAGGGGGATGCTAGGATGTTTTGGTTATTTGTCGGATTTGTATTGATTGGATTTATTGGATTTTTATATTCATATATGATGTGGTATTTTTCGGTATATATTGTTACTAATCAACGGATTAGACAGATTACGCAAAAAGGCTTATTTAAAAAAACTGTGGTGGATCTTGGTTTAGATAAGATACAAAGTATCTCGTATGGAATAACGTCGGTGATTGGCGGGATTATAGGTTATGGAACTATTTTGATTCAAACTGGTGTGGGTGATTTAGTTATTTCGGCGGTAGGGAAACCTGCAGAGATTTATGAAAAATTGCAGCAGACAGTGTCAGAGAATGTGAAATAAAAAATAGTGAATTAGGAGGTTGAATGAAAAAACAAAAGTTAGATGAAAATAAAAAGTGCTCAATTATAAAACGTTTGAAACTCCGTAAAGAACAGAGGAAAATGGAGGAGTTTAAAAATAAAACTGAGCTTGAAAAGATTGAAGAGCGTCGTGAAGAGGTTTTGTCGAAAGGAAGAAAATTTAAATATCCTTTGCAGTATACAAAATATCATATAGTAGCATTGACGATGGTTATTTCATTCATTGCGATTTTGGTAGCGAATGGTTTCTTATATTTATTTTTATATCAGTGGAAGAGCACAGACCCTGTTTTATACAGGTTAACGCAACTTATTCCATTGCCTGTGGCTTCTGTCGAAAATGAACAAGTAAGGTACTCAGATTATTTGATGATCTATAAGAGTACAATTACACCGATTGAGCAACAACAGGGAAAATTAGGAAATGATAAAGATACTTCTTCAATGGAGGCTCATTATAAACGGATGGCACTAACGGAGACTGAAAATTATGCATATGCTTTAAAATTGGCTTCTGAATATCATTTGACGGTAGATAAAACTGAGATTGATAAAGCTTTGGATAATCATCGAAAAATTGGGGGTGTAGAGAGGAGTGAGGAAAGCTTTAAGAAGATTTTGGAAGATAATTTTGGTCTTACGATAAAAGAATATCGTCGAATGTTATATTTATCTTTGATGAAAGAGAAAGTCTCTCAACAAATTGATAATGAGGCAATAAGATTATCTGAGACGGTACAGGCAGCAGTGAAATCTGGAAAGAATTTAAAAAGTATTGCGGAAGAGTTGGGGGACAAGGTTTTATATGAAGAGACTGGTGGCTTGGTTGACAAGATGAATGTTGACGGTGGTCGTGCCACTTTAGCTATGAAATTAGAGACTGGTCAAACTTCTGATAGGATTATGTCGTCATCAGGAGATGGATATTATTTCGTAACATTAATTAATAAAACTGATTCTTCGGTGAATTATACTTCAATAAAAATTCCATTTCGAGAATTTGACAATCGAGTAAAACAAGTTCGGGAAGCCGGTAAGATTAAAGAGTTTATTACTTTAAAAGACGAGTAAAATGTGCAAAATACAAAGTGTTTTTTGTGAAAATGGTAGCAAAATCGTTAAAAATGAATGAGATATAAAAAACGTCTCCAAAAGAGACTTAGCTGGTGCGAGTAGAGGGAGTCGGACCCTCGTCTCTTCCTTGGGAAGGAAACATAATAGCCGTTATACGATACTCGCGTATATGAATATTTTAGCATAATTAGAAGAAGATAGAGAAAAAGTATTGCACAAATAGAGGCAATAAAGTATACTACTGGTATTGGATTCGTAGCTCAGTTGGTTAGAGCGCTGCCCTGTCACGGCAGAGGTCGCGAGTTCGAGTCTCGTCGGATCCGCCATATTTACAGCTTTTGGGCTGTTTTTTGTTGGCAGGGATTTATTGTTTATTAAACTGATATTTTTGGTTTAGAGGTTTTTGTGAGATTTTTAATATAAGATTTTATGAATCGGATAGAGCTATTGTTCAAAAATTTGATTGTCGGAATATTTTTGATAATGTTGTTTAGTTTGGAGTTTAACTATCCAGCAGAGAACTGGGCGAGATTTACGAAATTTTTGTATAGATTTTTTTTGAATAATTTTTTTATCAACTGATAAAAAATCTGGCATCAGCCAATGATTAAACGGAAAATGTAAAAAGGCTAACCCAAAATATGTAAGAGGTTTTGGATGACTGGTGATTAATAATCCAGCAGTTATACTGGTATTCTTTTTGAACCAATGCACAATGCGAGGATCAAAACTTTTAATAGCTACTTGAGCTTGTGGATATTTTTTCTGATAACCGGAAATAAGTTGAGTACATTTTTTACAGAATAGTTGATAATTAACGTTAAATTCGCTTTTTAATTCAATTAAGACGAGTGTTCTACCAGCGACGAGTTCAAATACTTGGTTTAGTGTAGGAATATGTTCTTGATATTCTGTTTTGGCGGATCGTAATGTGAGGTTTTGTATTTCGGAAAAAGTGCTTTTTTTAAGTTTGATTGATGTATTTGTGAGACGTTTTGTATCATTGTCATGAAAGACAATGATCTTTTGGTCAGCTAATAAATGGATATCTAATTCAATAGCGAAATCATTTTTTATGGCAAGGGAAAAAGCATTGAGTGAATTTTCTGGAACATAAATTTTTTGGTGATTTGATTGAAATAATCCATATAATCCACGATGAGCAAATTTTTTATTAAGTAGTGTAGAGAGACTTAATTGGGTGCTTTGAAGTGTTTCTGAGGTTTTGATTGTCTTCTTTATCATATTAATATCTTGGGGCGAGTTCACGTTGGTAGACTACTTCAGCGATGCCAGTTCTTTGGGCTTGGCTGATACCCCAGTAGTAGGCGTCAGAACGGAGGTTGAAGATTTCAGCGGGGGCGATTGAACCATCATCAGAAGCGGCATAGTAAACTCCACCTGGGAGATGGCGATACGAGGTACCAAGTAAACGATCGGCAGCAGAAACACCATTAGAGTTACCAACACTGTGGTTAGCGCCACCGGTACGGTTCAAGGTGAGACTTTTAGCAAAGATTGGTCCGTTAAAGATAAGGGTTTCAGAACAAGAAAGAGCATTCGGGGCATTATGATCTACACAGGTATTAAGATTATTTGCTGCATTATCTTCATCGAGAATAAGCCAAGCATCGATACGCCTAACATGCTCTGTAACGTTAATCTTTTTAGCAAAGATGAGGATTTGAGGAAGTTTGGTAATGGAATCGGTTGAAATGTCTGTATAGGTGGCTTGTTTGGTGGAAGGCTGGTTTTCGCAATTATAGGCAGAAGTGGCATAGCAGATGTTTTGATCTATAGTAAGGGCTCCATCAACATAGAGGACGAGAGTGTTGTTTTGTTCACCATTAGCAAGGGTTTTATAAAGAGAGTTATTAGTTTTAAAGAGAGTACTGGTAGCTTTCTGATTATAATCTGGAAGATTAATGGCAGAAAGATTGATATCGCCTTTAATATAAGCGTTCTGGAGACCAGTATCGTGGGTAGTGAATTTGAGCTTGCTGTTTCTTGCAATATTATCTCGATATCTAGCTTTGAGACGAGAAAGCAAAGTGGAAGGAAGTCCTGGAATGCCGGATTGTCCAACTTTTTTGCGGTTAGCTATGGTGAGATTATAGAGATCGTTACCATAGTTAGCGCCACCGGTTGGGAGATTATAGGCATAGCCTTTTTCATAACCGAGGGAAGCACCTGAACCAAAGCCGTTAACGTTACCACCAGCGATTACGTGATATTCATCCCAAGAGCCAAAGACTTTTTCGGCAGAACCTGGATAAGAAGAGAAGCCACTACCTGGGGTTTTCTTACTAATGGCGGTTTCGATGTTGCCATTAGTATACATACCACCACCCCAAACCTGAAAGTTTGGTTTTTTGGCGATGGTAACACAAGAGAGGTCTGAGACGTTGAATTTAGTTTCATCACCACCTTGCATGGCAGGACCACTAGTATTATCTGAAACAGAATTAGCGGCACTAGTATGAGAAGAGGCAGGCCAGATAGAGCTGGCAATACAGTATTTATAACCAACGTATTCTGCGTTATCTGGGATGGTGCGAGAAACGATTTCGGTATTTTTACTGCTGCCGGCATAATTGCCATTAGGGTTCATAGGACCATTAACAGTTTTGATGAGATTGCAATTTGAGACGCCATAGTAGCTACAAACATCACGATCTGAACGTTCTGCACCATGAAGATTGCTGGGGTTGGCGTAGATAGGGAGAATCATCTCATAGATGCGATAGGTCTCTTTGCTGGAAGTGATGGTGGCATAGGAGCTTTTTGAAACTAGTTCATTTTGCCTTGGAAGGATGTGGTATGAACCACTAACACCAACTTGTTCACCGGTGAAGGCAATATTTTCAGCTTCGATGGAGCTAGTAACATAAGTGTTAAAGTTGTATGGAACATAGACCTTGGCTTCAGTTTCTTTGGTGCCACGATTCTCGGAAGCTAACGGATAGGAATAAGAATAAGAGGCACGGTATCTAGTGTCTTCGCCTTTATGGCAACTGCCGCTAGCGTAGCATGAGATGGTATTGTAGCCCCAGACGGTTTTAGGGTTAGTGGAGGTAGCAGCGGACTCATAGGAAGTCTGTTCGTAGTGATCTTCGTAGGCATCGTCGCGATCGCAACCACAGCGGTTATGGAAATGGGTGGTATATTTAATCCAAGAACGGATATCGTCAAAACGTAAACCTTGAGAAATGGTATTACCAACTTCAGAATTGTTGGTGGTGCGGCTGGCAGCGCTACAGTTTGTAACGCCTGAGGCAAAGCCTGGGATTTGGAAACCGTTGGCAATGCCACGGTTATTATTTTGAGTGAATTGGATGGCATTACAGAGATAATCTGGACTAGGACTCCCCGTAGGGGACTCAGTGGTAAAACCATAGTCGGCAGAGACGATACCGGTACCTTTGATTTGATGAGTATCGTGAGCATGTGCGGCGTGAGAGTTGCCGTCTAGTAAGGCAGATTGACCAAATAGATAATGGTTGTCTTCGGTGCCGTTACGCTTAGCAAAAATCTGGAAACGGTTTTCCTTATCGATTTTTGGATGACCTTCAAGGTTTTTGCCAAGAGCTTGGGCGGTATAACACATAGTATGTCTAAAACGGATCGAGTCGCCCGGCCGCGCGAGGACAAAATCTTTGCCCTTAGAAGTGTTTTGCCATTTACGGAAATCGAGAGTACCAGTGTATGAGAGGTTGACTACAGCAGAATCGGCAACAGTATTGCCTTTGTAGGGAGAAGTGGAAACGCCTGGAAGATCTCGACCACAGTTTAGAGAAGAGAGACTCGGAACGGGGTCAGGAGTTTGTGGTTTTTTGCAGTTAGGGTCGTTAGGATCACATTCGTCTGGAGTTTTGTTCTCAAAAGAACAAAACCAAGAGAAGTTGCCCTTCTCCCAGACAATATCTTTACGACCGGTTTTGGCGAGATAGAGGTCGAAAGCCTGCTTAGCTTCGCTGTAGTCTGCATGATAGCCGCCTCCACGATTGACATATCTTTGTTCAACAGTGATGTTAGGGTAGCCTGGAATGGCTTCCCAGAAATATGAGAAACGGTTTGGACCGTAAGCTTTGCCAGTTGCGGCATAGGGAGGAGTAGTGTTTGGATCATTTCTATAGACATGAGAGACAAAAACATAAACATATTTGGCTTCACCACAACCTGTAACGACCTGAGAATCACCTTTATAACTAAGTTTTTTAGGACTATTAACTTCATCAATAGGATCAATTATTCTAATCTTATTGTAAGGAATAGCATTAGGATCTGCACCATAGCCTTTTAGCTCTTCAATGGGTACTCTTAGCCATTCGCCACCACCGCCAGAATCGTTACCGGTACCTGTATTATGGCTACTATAACAGGTTTCTGCACCGCTGCCACAACCAGTGATCGGAGCGGCAGTACCACCAGCGCTACCACCGCCACCGTCTTTAGCAAGACAGGGTTTAGAGAGAACTAGAAGAATAGAAACAATAGAGATAATAGAAAGGAGGAGATACCTTAAAGGGGGAGTGATAAATTTGAATTGAGACTTTGTAGTACTGAAGACCATGATCTAAATTAACTTAACTTGTTTGTTTTAGTATATAGCCAGAAGCGGAATAGGTCAATAAAGAGCGCCTAGAAATTAATCTAGGCGCCAAAGAAATGAGAAAAATGAATCAGTTCCAAGCACCACTACCTCCCATAATCTGTACCGGATCGGTTTGGTTCACGTATGTGCCTTTAAAGAACCAGAGCCCAGTTTTGTCGTCATAGTTAGAGCTGACTTTCTGGAACTCGGGATCATCAGAGAGGCGAGTTTTGAAGATTGCCTCGAGCTGGCGGATTTCCGGCTCATAGATATAGACATCACTAGTGCCGGTGATCCTTACCTTAGAGCCTAGTGCATAGGGATTGAGACGAGCCTGCTCATCCACGTAGCAGAAACGTCCGTTACCTACTGGGAAGGTTTCTTTATAATGCATAGAAATTACATTATAGGTCGACGGATCATTACCGATTTCTCGCTGTACATCGGCGGAGAAATAGGGATAATTTGCAAGCTTGATCTCGAGATTTAAAGACGGCTTGATCTCATCTAATTTCGTGAGATCATTTCTGTCCTTGTGGTGGAAACAAAGATCAATCATGGAACCGCGATCCCTTTTGTTGGTACGGTTATCGCTTTTCCAGTCTAGGATCATATTTGCCAGCTCGCCATCGTAGCGCGGAGCGAACTGCTTCAGGTAGCCATAAAGGTCGAAGCTGCCGTCTTCCCGCCAGAACGGCTGAGTATCCCAGAGAGGCTTACCGGTTGCCGGATTGATATCCGGATAGGTAAAATTACCTTTCCGATACTCGGTCCAATAGAACCAGATTCCAGATCTACCTGGAGCGAATGCAGGATCAGACCTGTACTTTTCCGCAAGGTAAAGATTGCTGGTATCGTCGAGATCTTTACCTTCGTGGACAATTTTTGTGTCCAGATAGCTGGGGGCTTTGGCAATTCCGTTGGGGAAAAGCCAGCTGCTGTCGGACTGATTCTGAGTTTCGCTCTGCTTAACTGTCGTATCCTGCTTAGCAGACTGATCCGCTACATTCTGCTTGGACGAGGTGTCCTGCTTGGTAGACGTATCAGTCTTAGTTTCGTTCTTTGTAGTATCAGGCGGTCTGACGCCAGAAACTACCCCAGCATATGCCGGAAACGATAATGCAACAACAAACGACATAATTACGAGAAATGTCTTTTTCATTTTTTCCTCCTTTTAAAGTACTCGTCAGGGGTGAAACCCTGTAGTTGCCGCGATTCTATAATATAGTTAGTAGAAAGTCAAGGATAAGAGGAATAGAGGATGATTAGTTATATTATAAAAGATTATAGACTCTAGAGCGTTTGATGAATTTGAGATAAAATAAAAATATGCCGGAATTACCAGAAGTTGAAACAATTCGTCGGGGGCTTAATCGTTTTATTTTGAATAAAAAGATCATAAATGTAAAAATCCTATGCGACAAATCTTTCATTGGTCCAAAAGAATTGATTGAAGGGCAAGAGATTACTGCTATTCGTCGATTCGGAAAGGCTTTAGTGTTTGATTTTAAAAACCAAGTATCAATGTTAGTACATTTACGGATGACAGGGCAGTTAATATATCGAGCTTGCGGTGAAGAATCAGGGAAAAATTATATCGAAATGATTCAAGCTGGTGATTTTAAGACTTCATTATATACAGAAAAAAGTTTTGCTGGTGGACATCCGACGGATAGTTTTTTTAGTAAATTACCAAATAAACAAACTCGGGTACTTTTCAAGATTGAATCAGTCGATGATATTGGAAAGACACATAGTGGGTCTCTTGAACAAAAAATAGAATCAGGAACTCTATATTTTAACGATCAAAGAAAATTTGGTTTTTGTAAAATAATTGAAACAGATGAAGTTTTGCAGGATGAATTTATTAAAAAATTAGCGAAAGAGCCTTGGCAAATTTCTGTAGAAGAATTTAAAAAAAATCTACTACATCATAAAAATGCCGAAGTTAAACCAACCATACTAGACCAAACTGTAATCGCTGGACTTGGTAATATTTATGCGGATGAGGCATTGTTCTTAGCAAAGATCCACCCAGAACGACTTGTTTCGACTTTGACAGATCATGAGATTGAGACGCTGCTTGAGTCGGCAAAGACCGTGATGCAAAAATCTATTGATTCTGGGGGTAGCACGATGGCGACCTACGTAAAAGCTGACGGAACTCGTGGCGACTATCTACAGAAATTTGCCCAAGTATTTCGAAGAGAAGGAGAGCCTTGCAACAGATGTGGTACGGAAATCATAAAAATTAAAGTGGCAGGAAGAGGAACACATTTATGTCCAAATTGCCAGAAAAAGTTTTAATCTTGAGTTCTGATCATGATTTATTTAATTGATGGCGATGATCGTAAAAAAGCTGAAACGGCAGCAAAAAACTTTCTTGGGAAGAATTATGAAGTTTTTGATGCAGACTGCTTAGGAAAAACGGATTTATTGTCAATTTTTCAAGGTACGACCTTGTTTAATGAAAATCGTAAAATTTTAATTAAAGATTTAAGTATAAAAAAAGAATTATTTCAAGAATTACCAAAATATATTGATACCGAACACAAAGTAGCGATTTTAGAACAAAAATTTGATAAACGGAGTGCAGCTTATAAAGAGCTATTAGGTTTTACTAAAAAATCACCTAATTTAATTAAAATCGAAAATTTTAAAATAGCTGAACAAATCGACAGATTTTTAATGTTTAGAGCGTTTGATATTGCCTTAACAGATGGGCTGCGTGCCGTGAGACTGATAAAGAATGAGGAGAAAAATAATAGTCCATACTTAACAATTGGATCTTGGACAAAAAAAGCAACTGATCTATTTGTACTTCATCCAAATTCTGAACGTGAAAAAAGAATCCTCAAGGAACTCGCAAAAATTGACATGCTGATAAAACAAACCAGTTTTTCAAAAGACCCTTGGACAGTTTTGGAAAGTTTCTTAGTCGAACTATCAAATTATTAAAAATTTCAAGTATAAAAAATAAAACTGTGCTATTTTTTGCACAGTTTTATTTGATAAGCATAAATCAGAATACGAAGTCGATTATGCAGCTTTTTTAGCAGTTTTAGTTGTTGTTTTAGTAGTCTTCTTTGCAGTTGATTTTTTAGCGGTGGTTTTCTTTGCTGTAGCTTTTTTTGTGGTAGTTTTCTTTGGTGCAGCTTTTTTGACTACTTTTTTCTCTACTTCCGCGATCTCATTTTTTGCAGCTTTTGCAAATTTAACTAGATTCGCCTTACGACGAGAAGCGGTGTTTTTCTTCATGAGTCCTTTTTTTGCAGCCTTATCATATTCAGATTGTGCTTTAGAAAGGTTCTTGGCAGTTGGATCTGCCTTAAAAGCCTTCAATGCAGCTTTAATAAACTTTTTGATTTGTTGGTTCTGCGCAGTGCGTTTAACTGCTTGGCGTGCTGCCTTCTTTGCAGATTTAATAATCGGCATTAACTTATTTTCCTGTGATTTTTAATAATATTCTTTCGACATATTATACACGACATTTCAAGATTGTAAAGATAAGTAGTTATTAGCTATAATGCAGTTATGAATGTAATAGAATCACTTGTATTAGGTTTGACACAAGGTCTGACCGAATTCATCCCAGTGTCTTCATCCGGACACCTGGAAATTGTACAAAAACTGTTAGGCGCAGGAAGCCGTGCAGAAGATTTTCATTTC
>ERZ773083.1396-NODE-1396-length-16470-cov-12.185501_pt1 | contig 16470 bp, 20 predicted proteins | sample MGYA00511465_ERZ773083 | MGnify/ENA primary metagenome ERZ773083 (study PRJEB29015, sample SAMEA2738001) | human oral metagenome | biome: human oral; feature: human-associated habitat; material: dental | place: China | collected 2060 ... | reverse complement strand
CGCTGCGCTGGGTGCGGGACAACATCGCACAATTCGGCGGTGATCCTGCAAACGTCACGATCTTTGGTGAGTCGGGCGGCGGTGCAAAAGTACTCGCACTGATGACAACCCCATATGCAAAGGGGCTGTTCCACAAGGGCATCGTCGAAAGCGGTGCGGCTCCGACCATGGGACCGGTATTCATGCCAAAAGAAGCGGCAGCGCGTGTGACGGAGCTGACGCTGGAAAAACTCGGCATTACGGCAAAACGCATTGAGGAGATTCAGACCATTCCCTATGAGCATCTCACGACAGCATCGAATGAGGCACTCAAACAAGCAGGGGAGGAATTCAAGGTCCCACAGGCACTCGGAACAGGCTATGGTATGAGCTGGGAGCCGGTGATTGACGGCGACTTCATGCCGACGAATCCTGTGACGGCAGACGGCTTTGCCGCCGCAGGGAAGGACATCCCACTGCTCATTGGTTCGAATCGGACGGAGTGGACGAATTTCTCCGACATCATGCAGATGGAGAGAGCACAGTCCGACAACAAGAATACCTGGAGCACAGAGGAAGTTGACCGCCGTCTGAGGGACGCATACGGCGATAAGGCGGAGAAAATCGCGGCGGCATTCCTGCGCGCCTATCCGCAGAAGAAACGTGCAGATGCACTCTACGTCGACACGATGATCCGCCTGCCGATCAAAGAGATCATGGATCACAAGGCAATGCAGGGCGGCGCACCTGTCTACGCCTATCTCTTCGCGTGGGATTCGCCGATGATGGGCGGAGTCTATATGTCCTACCACACGGCAGAGATTCCCTTTGTATTTCACAACATTGACCGCGCGGAGAAAAGCATCGGCACAAGCGCGGAGGCAAAGAAACTCGAAGCGCAGATGAGCCGCGCTTGGATTCATTTCGCCCGCACGGGAAAACCCGAAGCGCCCGGCATGCCGAATTGGGATGCCTATACACTGCAAGGAGGCGCAACCATGATGTTTGACGCTGATACGAAGCTCGTACATCACCACGATGCAGAATTATTGAAACTGCTCGCACCTGCGCAATAGATTTGGCAAAGAAAACATATGGGAATCGAATGAAATGGAGGTCATGACATGAGAACCCTATTGACAATCCTGATGACGACGATGATGATGCTGCTGACAGCGTGCGGCGGAGGCAATGCGCAAACGGGCGCAGATACTTCTGCACAGAAAGAAACACAGACGTCAGCATCTGCACGAAGCGATCAGCGTGTCCTTGTCGTGTACTTCTCGCGCGCCGACGAAAACACAGGCGGTGTCGGCTACATCGAGAAGGGAAACACAAAGATTCTTGCAGAGATGATCGCCGAACGCACGCACGGTGACCTCTTTGAAATCAAGACCGTCAAGCCGTATCCGAAGGAATACCGTCCCGCGACGGAAGCCGCCAAGCAAGAGAAGGAAGAAAACGTCCGTCCTGAAATCGTCGGCGAGCTGCCCGATCTCAGCAAGTACGATGTCGTCTTTCTCGGTTATCCGATCTGGTGGAGCGACATGCCGATGCTTGTCTACACCTTCCTCGATCGGGAGAATTTCGCGGGCAAGATCATCCTGCCGTTCTGCACACATGAAGGGAGCGGGCTCTCTGATACGCAGCGGTCGATTGCGGACGTGACAAAAGCGGATGTCAGGGAGGGCTTTGCACTCCAGGGACATATCGCGCAGAAGTCGCCCGAGGAGGCGCGGACGGCACTTTATGAATGGATGTCGAAACAAGGATATTAAGGAGGATTTCAAATGGCAGTGGAAAATGTAAAACTCAATAATGGCGTAATGATGCCGCTTGAGGGCTTCGGCGTGTTCCAGATTCCCGACCTTGCAGAGTGTGAGCGCGTGGCCATCGAGGCGATTCGGCAGGGCTACCGCCTGATCGACACGGCGGCAGCATATCAGAACGAGGAGGCGGTGGGTGCGGCGATTGCAAAGTCGGGTGTGCCGCGTGAGGAACTGTTCATTACGACGAAGCTCTGGGTGCAGGATATCTCCTATGAGGCGGCGGGTACGGCGTTTGAGCGTTCCCTGCAAAAACTCGGGTTGGACTATCTCGATCTCTACCTCATTCATCAGCCGATGGGGGATTTCTTCGGCGCGTGGCGGCGGCTCGAGGATCTGCACCGCGCGGGGAAGATTCGGGCGATCGGCGTGTCGAACTTCTATCCTGCCGTGCTTGCGAACTTCTGTGAGACGGTGGAGATAAAGCCAATGGTGAATCAGGTGGAGCTGCATCCGTTCTTTCAGCAGGAGGCGGCACTCGCGACGATGAAGGAGTACGGTGTCGTGCCGCAGGCATGGGGACCGCTCGCCGAGGGCAAACACGGCATCTTTACGCATCCCGTACTGACGAAGATCGGGGAGAAGTACGGAAAGACGGCGGCGCAGGTGGCACTCCGCTGGAATACGCAGCGTGGCGTGTCGATCCTGCCGAAGTCCGTGCGTGCTGAGCGCATCGCGGTAAATCTCGATATCTGGGACTTTGCGCTGAACGAGGCGGAGATGGCAGAGATCGCAAAGCTCGACCTCGGGCACAGCGAGATCGTCAACCACGACGACCCTGCGTTTGTGAAATGGCTGCACGAGCGCAGGATTCACGATTGAGGCATAGCGAAGAATAGCAATGAGGGAACGTAGTGGTGACGGTATGCGGCTTTTCGTCTGCGGCATCATCGCAGCAGCGGCGGCTATGCTGTGCTTCGGCAGCTGTTTATCCTTTGCGCGGGAGGCAGAAAACATACAGACCGGCACCGATGCAGAGGAGGAGATGAGCGTGTTTTCAGCAGAGTCCCGCGTGGAGGATGTGGCAAGGGCACTCCTGTTTGCACCGTACGGTCGGCTGCTCTTTCCCGTACAGAGCGGGTACATGGATGGCGATACGCTCGGCAGTCTGCGCCTGACATGGTATTCTCACATCTCGCCTGCGCGAACCGTGGCAGTTGTGAATCGGCTTGCGGCAGACGCAGCGGCGGGGCATCGGATTTTCTATCCGATCTACACAGAGGAGGAGATGCGGCGCGACCCCGCGAAGCGTGATACAGGGCTGTTTTTCTTTCGTGGGCGAACGGGAGCGCCTGTCGCCGTCGTGAGTGCGGGCGGCGGATTTGCCTATGTGGGGGCGATGCAGGACAGTTTTCCACATGCGCTCGTCCTCTCTGAGCGCGGAGTGAACGCCTTTGCACTGATCTATCGACCGCGTGCGCAGACGGCGTGCGAAGATCTTTCACGCGCGGTTGCCTTTCTCCACGAACATGCGGCAGAACTGGGCGTTGACATGCGTGGTTACTCCCTCTGGGGCGGCTCGGCGGGAGCGCGTATGGCAGCGTGGGTCGGTTCGCATGGAACGGAGGCGTTTGGACAGCGTTCATATCCGCGTCCTGCCGCCGTCATTATGCAGTATACGGACTTGTCGGAGGTCTATGGTACAGAGCCGCCGACATACAGCTGTGTCGGGACGGCCGATGGCATTGCCTCATGGCAGACGATGCAGTGGCGTACACAGGCGATCCGCAGAAACGGACAGGCGGCAGAGATCGAAGTGTTTAAAGGTCTGCCGCATGGCTTCGGGCTTGGTGAGGGCACTGCTGCCGAAGGATGGCTGAACCGTGCCGCAGATTTTTGGATAGCACAAAGATAAAATGAGGAGGCAACGGTATGAATATACTGTTTATCAACGGCAGTCCGAACAGAGACGGAAATACGGCAGCTCTTGCAGCGAGGTTTCTGCAAGGGCACACCTATGAGACGCTGAATCTTACGGACTATCGGATCAATGTTTATGGACAGGAGCTGCCAGGCGATCAATTCTCTGAGGTGCTTGAAAAAGTGCGGGCGGCGGATTTTATCGTCATCGGTTCGCCGCTTTATTGGCACAATATCTGTGGCGCTGTGCGCAATCTGCTGGATCGATTCTACGGTCCTGTCGAGGCGGGGAGTCTTCACGGGCAGATTGCCTTCCTTTTCCAAGGTGCAGCACCTGAGAAGTGGATGCTGGAGGCGGGCGAATACACAATGCGCCGTTTTGCTGATCTCTACGGATTGACGTATCTCGGCATGGTGACATCGGTACGCGAGGCAGATGTGCTTGCGGCGAAGATCGGCTAAGAATATTTTAGAATCAAAAACCTCGGACTGAGAATAGGCAGTCCGAGGTTTTTGTGTATGAAAATTCTTTAATCAAGAATACGGGTGTGAAGTTCAAGTCTGTGGGTGCAATGGTCAATGTTGTACCCATTGATGTGCGAAATTACCTTATCGAAGTTCAAAGATTGTCCGATATCCAGATCCCGGTGACCAAGTTTTTAGATTTCCGTGTTCAGTTTTACTTACAGGGGGATGCAAAATTTCGACTGAGGGGGTGCAAGGGTGTGCATCGTTAATCGGGTATAGGGGGTGCATCGTTAGATTGTATCAAAATTGGTGGTAAGACGGATGTCTTACGCTCCGATTTGATACAATTCAACGATAGGGGAATAGGATCGAGTCCCTTTGATATATAGGCTTTCGGACAATGATTGCCTTTAGCGGCCTTTTGTTTTGGCTAGAAAGTGGAGTCGGGGGGAGTGACTAGGGCGCATACTCTATTAACGATGAATACCCTATTAACGATTGCTCGGGGTATCGTTAAGCGAGCATGGGCAATCGTTAAGGAGATATAATTTTGTCGAGTTGGGGTAGATGACGGGATTGAAAGGTGTGATATGAGGAAAATTTAAGGATAAGTTTACAAATAAAGCTTGTAATCAAGCTTTATTTCTGCTATACTGCCATTGTTATTCTAAAGGAGGGGTTGAATATTGAAAGTTCTTATTACAAAGAGTGCTCGTAAATTCGGTTATATAATATGGAATAAAAAAACCAGCGTGGAAATCAATAAAATGCTTGGCGGAAAAACTGAGATCGAGGTCATTTTTAATGGTTTTGTACTTGGAACAAAACCTATAGATTGGAAATATCATAGAATTTCTATAGGCTACAAGTTTACAAGAGCACTTCCAGAAAATGCTCATTTTTATTGCATCGGACTAAAAGATAGTATTCTGGAGGTAACAACAAAGAATGATTAAAGAAAATCCGAAGCACTATTTTAGCCCAGATATTTCTGAGTTACCCAAGAAATGTGGTAAACGTTTAATTGATACGGGGATGCTTCATTATGAAGCATCAGTAGCTGGATATAATGAACGCTATCATAGAGGAGAGACTTCTCACACCATTCATGTTTGGTGGGCAAGACGCCCCCATAGTGCCATGAGAACTCTTGTTTTTTCCTCTTTAGCAAAAAATGTATCAGATGAAACATCTTCAATTATGGCATCATTAGCCATGAACAATAGTCCAGAAACGGTACAAGAAGCAAGAGAAGTTATTAAAAAGGACTATGCTTCTGCTCCCAAAGTGTTGGATATGTTTGGTGGTGGAGGTACAATACCTTTTGAAGCAAAAAATCTTGGTGCTGATACTTACGCCATTGATGCTAATCAGTTATCTGTATTTATTCAAAGGTGTAACTTAGTGTATGCTGATCAAGTTGATTTGAAGGAAGCTCAGAAAATAGTCGAAAAATCTGGTAAAGCAGTATTATCTCGCCTCAAAGATGATACTAATTGGCTATATCCTCTGCGTGAGAATAGTCAGGAAAAAACATTTGGTTATATGTGGTCGTATTCCAAAAAATGCAATCAATGTGGAAAGATGTATTTCCTCATAAAACGACCTTGGCTAACAACTAAAAAAGGGAAACGTCTATCCTTTGTTAAAGAAGAAACCGAGAACGGTGATACAATCGGAATAAATACTCTAAAAGAGAATGAACACTATCCTATCGTTTGGGAAAGAGGAACCGGAAGATGCTTTTGTCCATACTGCCATAGTGTTCAGGAAAAAGTAGATATTTCCGATTGTAAGGATGCATTATTAGCTATCATCAATAGTGAAAAAAGCGGCAAGTCTTTTGAATTAGCACCCCAAAATGCTGTTCCGGATATTACTCTAATTAATGATGCTGAACAAAAGCTACTGAGTGAACTGAAGATATCGCTTCCAAGCACGGAATTGCCGATATGGTCAGGAATCGTTAATCCGGCTTTATACGGTGTAAAAACTCACGCTGATTTTCTGAATCGAAGGCAAAGGATGGTTCTGTTATACTTAATTAAGGAACTGTTAATTGAATATAATTCGCTGGCTTCAACAGATGCAATAATGGCGAAATTTGTTATTAGCGTTCTTTCGAGCTTAATCGACCAAATAGTTGATTGGAATTGCAGACTGTCCATGTGGATTCATAACAATGAACAGGTAGGACGAGCTTTTTGCGGTCCTGGAGTTGCTATGCTATGGGATTATACAGAAACAGATATGCTACTTCATGGACCGGCAAATATATGGGATAAGCTAAAAAGAATAGTAAAAGGTGTCTCATCTTTCATACATACTGATGGTAAGATTACAATTGAACACGCGCATGCTCAAGATCTTCCGTTCTCCAATAATATGTTTGATGCTATTGTTACAGATCCTCCGTATTATGATAACATCTATTATTCCATCCTTGCAGATTTCTTTTTTGCATGGAAGCGAATTATACTCCAGCAAATCGAACCTGATCTATTTAGCATAGAAAGGACAGATACCAAATATGAGCTAGTCGCGTCTACAAGAAGGCAAGGAAAAGGTAGAAATGCTCATGAATCTTATTGCATCGAACTCAAACAGGCTTTTAAAGAAGCTACCAGGGTCATAAAACCAGATGGTGTTTTCTCATTTATTTACTCACATAGTTCTGTTAACGGATGGGATGCAATCATCCAGGCATATCGCTCCTCACCTTTTTGGATTACAAGTGTTCAGCCTTTAAGTATAGAAAGAAAAGGCAGACCGCGTTCCGTCATGTCAGAAGCTGTTAATACATGCATGACATTTGTTGCCCGCAAGAGTTCTAATGAACGAAAGGAACTCTCAATGGAAGATCTCCACGAAAGAATGAAAGATATAACAAAGTCGTTCGGTAAGCAACTAACCGAGCAATCTGGATGGAATGGATCCGATGCAGGCTTGGCGGTTTTCGCATATGCTGTAGGCTTGATTGCCAATGCAAAGTGTGTAACTGATGCTATTTCAGATTCCGATGCCCTTATACGGGTAGGCAAAGAAATAAAAAAATCATTTCCTGATTTCTCACTTAAGGTGAGAAACTCTCTGTAAAAATTTATGTTGGGAGATAGAGTTAATCACGACCTATCTCCCAACTTTTTTATTTCTGATCTCTATAGTGACGGAAATCGTCTATATGCTTAAGATAATTCAAGGCAACGGCGTTATCACGTTTCACAATTTCATTTGCAACATATTTTTTCATTTCCTCCATATCAGTGAATTGGTCAAGATCAGCATGAACAGAGGCTATGACTGAGTCAATTGTGTCTTGCACTATACGTCTATATTCTGCTACAGCAAGTAGTATCCTTTTATGATATTCCTTCATTTCATAAAGATATTCTTCTTCGGTCATGGAAAGAAGATTGCACACATATTTGATTATATAATCCCAGTAGTTTTTCTTTTTTTTGGAGGTTGTAACATGATTATCTGTGTAATTCCATATCTTCAAAAAATCATCAATAATCACTTTATCCTTATGCATCAATAAAAGAGCCATTACTTCGTATGGGAGCATCACAACCGGAGTTGAAAGGTTGGTACATTCCTCATATACTTCGCTGTCACTCTCCCATTCGTGTAAGGATGAGTATGTAACAAGCCCTCCAATAACATGATTGGCTCCGTTTTCTTCAAGATTTTTTATCCATAATGCAACACTTGCCAGCTTAAGGAAATCCTTGACATTCGGTGCTTTCTGACTGCGACCTAATCTAAATACTTTTGCATCACAAACAATGGAAATACCTTCATGCTTTAATTCGACATCTTCTGTCCCCGATTTTTTAGTGGGCAAACGATATGATCCACCCATCCTACGCCACCATTCGCCAACCATCAATTCTGTTAGCTTTGTAAACAGTTTTTCACATTTTCCCATGCCAGAGTATAAATCAGGGATAAAACAGCTTGTCATTACTTCACTAAAATCTGGATCGGTAAGAGCCTTTATATTTTCCTTTACAGTTTCAACAACATCTTGAATATCCACTGCTGGACAATCCTCATTGGGATATTGTTCATCTACAATGTTTTTGAAATAAAATACGTTGTTCAAATTCATGTTTCTTTCACCTCTACTTAAACAAATGAAATTCATTCTTCGTCAATCCCATATCTAACGCCCTATACAGAAACCGTGCAGAAATGGACGAATATGGTGTCCATTTTCTGCATTTCTGCTCGACAGATTTTGGACTGATATCATTCGTCCTATACATCCACCGATAGACTCGCAAAAATGCACCGTCTTCAAATGGAAGGATATCTGGGCGATTTAGCACGAAAATCAGATGCATTTTCGCCGTCCAGCTGCCGATTCCACGAATTTTTGTGAGCGTGGCCACAACCTCAGCATCGGATTTCTGTGCTAAATCATCAAGATTTAAATGTCCGTCGATGATGGCATTGGTGAGATTTCGAATATAGGACGCTTTCGGTTTTGATGTGCCGATAGATCCAATTTCTTCATCCGAAAGCATCGCTATTTTACTGGGGGAAATATCTCCATCGCATAACTCCTCCAATCGTGCGTAAATCTTCTGCCCAGCCTTTATGGACAGCATCTGCTCGATGATCTCATGCACCAAGAACGGATAGCCGTTCGTGTACGGTACATAGGTGATTGTGCCGACCATCGATATGACTTTTGCCAAACGCTTATCCTTTCGGCACAGATACTGGACGGAAGGAGTATTCATGTCGAGTGTAATCACATCATGCATGAGCCTGCTCCTCCACCGATTCCATAATATCTTCAATATTGCAATCGAGAGCTACACATATCTTCAGTAGGATGTCTGTGGTGATATTCTCTCCCTTGCCCAGCTTGGCGATGGAGGCGGGGCTGATGCCCGTCGCTCGATGGAGATCCTGCCGATTCATGCCTTTGTCGATCAGGAGCTTCCACAGCCTGTTATAAGTTATTCGCATATCCGTCTCCGCTTACTCTACGCCATGAAGAAAACCGGGACGGCCTTCCGTCAGCCCCTTGGTGAAGGTGATGACATTGGCTCCTGCTGCCTCATAGTCCAAACCCGGCAGATTCTTGGAATTCTCAATGATAATCAGCTGCCCCTCCTCTTGGTGGTTCATGAAATAGCGGAAGAGTCCGGCTCCCATGCTTTTCGGGTCAGAATCCTTTACGCCTTGGTCAAGACCAAGAAGCGGTGTATCAATGATGAGGAAGCCCGGATAATATTTGCCTTGGTGGGCAAGATAGTGACGGAAGGTAAGGGCGGTCACACTATTGACAAAGGACGTATATCCCTGCCCTTCATGGGCAGTTTTTTTATGCCCGTTAATCTCTATATCAAAATCAGAGATGTTGAAATTGGCAACAATAGGCTCTGTCGAATAATTGCATTCACGAAGGATGTCCTTGTAATATTGGTTGATGAGTCTTTTGAAATCGTTGTCAAAATGCTCTCGGGGATGATATTGCAACGCAGATTCCGGCTCGACCGGAGGATTCCTTAAATCTGCTTCCCAGCCGACTGCAAAATCGTCGATTACGCTCATCTCGCGCTTTAATTGCAGGAAGTTTTTGTAGTCTGCGAGTGATTTGCGCATCGCCTCTGCCTTGGGACGCAGTTCCTGCTGAATGTGGCACTCGATGCTGTCCTTCTCGGCATCGAGTTTTGCCATCTCCTCTGACATCCACCTCATTTCCTCGGAGAGGGATTGTTCCGCTTTCGTCAGATCATTCATCTGAGCCACGATGCGGGACAGTTCTCCACGGGCAGAGTCGATGTAGTTTTCATCATCCTTGGGCGTGAAATGACTCTCACAGAAGGGACAGACGGTGTTCTTATCGTGAGCGTTCCGTCCCATCTCGCCATCGGCAATGAAGGTCAGCCGCTTGATGTCGGCTGTGTACTGGCTCTTGAGGGCGGTGTACCGGGACTTCATCAGTTCCGCCTCGGTCATTTTCTCCTGCAGTTCGCTGATTTCCTGCACCAGTTCCTGTCGGCGGGAGAGAGCTGCAGAGATCGCAGATTCTGTCTGCTCAATCCCTGCAATGAGGGTGGTCATCTGCTGCTCCACATCAATGCCCTGAAACGCCGTCATCTGTTTTTGCAGCACCTTCTTCTTCTCAGAGATGTTGCTGATCTGCGTGTTCACATACCTTAAAATGGCATTTCGCTCTGCGATGCGGATTTCCTTCTTGGTCTGCTCATCGTGCTCGGGAAAATTGGAGCCGGTCATCAAAAACAGCAGGGAAGAGAGAAAGACGGTCTTTTGAATGCTTTCCTTCGGCTCCAACACGGATTCTACCTTGCCGATGTCATTGTTGAGAAAGAGCAGTATGTGGAGGAAGGTTCGGAGTGTCAGTGGAACCCGCTTGAAATCGATGTTCTTGATTACCTTACATGGAGTGGGAATCCCCATTGCACTCAAAAGCAGGTCACTCAGCACAGGCAAGCCGTTTCTTTGACTCTGACTGTATTTCAGATTGTATTTGTCACTCGCCATGCCAGGGATGTCGGTCTTAACGTCCACTTGATCCTTGTGAAATTTGCGCGTGATGCTGATTGTGCCCTCGGCCGCCTGCACCAGAAGTTCCACTTCGTCATAACCAAAAGTCTCGTCTATGGGGAAGTCGCCCATTTTGCCAAGAGCAAAATCAATACACCGCGCAACGGCGGTCTTCCCGGTATTCGACCGCCCACAGATGATGTTCAGACCGGGGGTGAAATCCACGAAAGAGTCGCGCTTGCCTATGCCTCTTGCCGTGACACGGCTAAAATATATTCCGGGCATCCATTTATCTCCTCTTTAGCGCGTCCATCGCCTGTCGCGTAATCTTTGAAAGCAAAGACGCATCGGATGTTTTTCCAAGCATCCGGTGTGTCTTTTTTACTGTCTCCATATATGCTGCAGCGTATTCGGACTGCATGGATTTCACGAACTCACGGCCGCGCTCATTCAGTCCGAACAAGAATCCTCTGGGGGAGTGCTCTACGGTAGCAAAGCCGTCCAGCAGGAGGGATTTCAATGCACCGTTCAATTGCTCCCGTTTGGCGGAGAATTCGCTGAAGCTGAACTGGTTCTCGCCGTGCAGGTTTTGCTCTGCAATGCCGAAATCCCGTCCATAGACTGCCATGAGATCATACGCCGAAATACGGTCAATCGTTATGGAACGCGGCTTTACGGCAGAGAGGATGAGCAGGATGCGGAGCGACACCTCGAAGGGCGTATTGAAAAGTTTAGGCATCGATGTTCACCCACGATTTGATTCGCTCGTCATCTACCAAGATATGGCAGACACCCTTCCGTGTTCTGTTCGAGATGAAGCCCTTGATATTGACGAGGTTCGACTTGGCAAGTTCTGTGCTGGTGATTTTCTTCAATACTTCCTGCAGGCGGACGTAACCAGTCTCATGATTCTCGTCAAAATACACCATCTCGATGCCGTCATAGGCGTCATCCTTCAGCGCGTCAAATTGTTGCTCTCCGTCTACGAAGGCATCCCTTACGCTGTGCTGGATGCTTTTGGCATCGAAATATGCCTCTCTCTGCCGCTTTAAATGCTGCTGCAGATTCTCCGGCAATTCTCCTGCGGTATCGGGGGTGACTTCTCTTTCGAGACGCTCCGAATACACCTCGCAGAGTGCATTGATATACGGGAGCGTGGCGTCGTTGATGTCCTCGTGAGGCATTAGGGCAGGATGCAGTTTGATGATCTCGCCGCTGAGCAGATAGACCGAGCCATTCGCAAATCGGGAGGGGTGAATCGGCACGGCGGGAACAACCTCGCCGACTTCATTCCTTCCTTCAAAGAGATCAATTTGGGCGCCGGGGAGTTTTTGCAGTTCCGCTTTGATGATGCTGCAGAAAATCTCAGCGCACGTCTCGTCCACATTGTCTGTAGTGCAATCTACCCCGTATTGAGAGAGGTCGGTGCACAGATTTTTGCGGGCATCGAAGGGGATATCCGCAGCTGCCTCCAAGAAGCGGCTCTTGTCGAGATTGGCATGAACCGCCCGCAGGACAGATTCCGGGATGTCTCTCTTTCCATTGTACATTTTGTAGGCGGCACTTTTCTCGGTGTCCTTGTTGAATGGGTAGTAATTGTCATCACCATCCAGACGATCCCTACGAGAAGAGATCGGTTCCTTCATAAAGAGGGCGAAGAAGTAGGCGCAGAAACTCGGTATCGATTTGTTCTCCGCACCAACATACTTTCTCATGATCTGTAAAAACAGACTGATGGTTAACACAAAACTCCCCCTTCGCAAAAAGTGGACAGAGCCTGTCCGCTCCCGTCCACCGGAGTCCCATTTTCGAAGGCGCGGATTTGGTATGCTATTTGGAAAATGCTGTTGATGCTACGCTTAGGAGAGAGCACGAATTGTTTGCCCCCGATTTATTTGGTGTGGGAGCTGTACGAGCCATCAAGGAGAGAGAAGCGGAAAAGAGGCTGCTGGATGATGTAAAAAAGATGATGAATGATAAGATTATCAAAATAGGACATCATGTCTTTTATAAAGGTGATCGAGAGTTTGATCATTATTTTCAGGTACATTCAAAAATTAGACCTGTCGTTCGAGGATATACATTCATGGTACTCAAGCGAGATAACAAAGATCATGAAGATATTCTCTTTACCAGCAAGGGAATTGTAGTCGGAAAGTATATCACACCGTATGATGATGTAGAAATGGCATATAGCGAGAGCAAAGGCTCTGGAATTGTTCTGAATCATATTGGCATATTTGCCAATACTTTGACCTATCGAAATAGGTGTTTTGATATGGAACATCTATATACTCTGACGCAGTGGCTGGAGCAGAATTTAGATATGGATCAATGAGTTGAGACATATTCTAAGTCAAGGGAGGTAATACCATGTCGGAACAGGATAATTTTGTTGATGATGAATTTACTATAGATTCGGATTGGATGGAAGAGGGGGTTGATACTGATATAGAGACATCAGATAATGAAGTCTCTGGAAATAGTGGAGGCATCGCAGGAATAGTAGGTGGAGCAGTAGCGGTAACGGGTCGTGGTGGATATCTATTATATAAGTACTTAAAAGGAAGAGAGGTCGAAGCTAAAGAGTCCGTTTTTGAGGAACAGGATAATGTTTTGGAGGTGAAACTCGACATTGAGCATTCTGCTGAGGATATAGAGGATAAAATAATGGGGAGGAGCGATGTTTGTGATAGCAACGGGCATATCAAATTTCCCGATGACTAAAACATTTAACAGAGATAAGAATTGACTATAGATGGACACTACCTGTCCTCCTTCCTCCCTATACTGTAATCATCAGGGGCGAATGCCCACGGAGATGGTATAGAGACGAAGGAGGATTTTTCATGCAGAAGGGTTTGACGGAGCTGGTGTTCATTGTCGATCGGAGCGGGTCGATGGCGGGGCTCGAAAAGGATACGATCGGCGGGTTCAACGCGATGCTGAAGGAGCAGGCGGAGCTTGCGGGCGAGGCGCGTGTGACGACGGTGCTGTTCGACAATCAGTATCGGCTGCTGCATGACCGCATCGACATCCGTGCGGTTGCGCCGCTGACGGAAAAGGATTATCGTGTGGGCGGCGGCACGGCGCTTCTCGATGCGATCGGGCGCACGATGGAGAAGATCCGTGCGGTGCAGAAGCAGACGGCGGAGGACTACCGTGCGGAGAAGGTGCTCTTTGTCATCATCACGGATGGGGAGGAGAACTCCAGCCGCAAGTATTCGGCGGCACAGATCAAGGAACGAATCGAGCACCAGAAGGAGAAATACGGCTGGGAGTTCGTGTTCTTCGGCGCGAATATGGATGCAATCACCGAGGCGGGAAAACTCGGTATCATGCCTGAGTTCGCACGAGGATGGATGGCGAACGCCGCAGGTACGGCGATGGCGTATAACGCCATGTCGGCGATTATGGCGGAGATCAGGAAAAGCTAAGAACAGGGGGCAGACGAAATGAGCACGCTCAAAACAGTCGGAATGGCGGCGGCAGTTCTTGCAACCGGTTTTCTTGGCTATGGCATCTATAAGGCAATGCAGGATGAGGATGAACAGGGATGTTCCTCGGATGATGCGACGGATTGGGATGAGATGGAGGAGCGGAGAAAGGTGCGGACGAAGAGGGATTCGATGATGCGGAGGATGATATTGTCTATGGATGAAGGGCGTTTCTGCTGATTTGCATGGAGCGACATGATACATTTCGTTGGCTTTATGTTATCGATGCAAAGAGAACTTCCATTCGTCCGATCCAGTGATTGGAAGCTCTTTTATTGCAGAAAATCATGAGCTAATTGCGGAGATTCACGAGAGCAGAAAGAGCGTAATGTAGCATATACGTAGTCTTTTCGCAAGAAAACGCCCTGCGGATTTAGGCACCGCAGGGCATTCGTTAGATTTGCTGACAGGCGCAGAGATGATTGGAGCTGTCGATGTTATGCCTTCTTTATTGCAACATAACCGAAGAGTCCTAATCCCGCCCCGACCATGGCAACCTTCATAAGAAAGGCTTTGGTTTCGGTATCCTTTTTCTCAGCCTTATTTATGATTTCCATTTGCATTGCTCTGAGCTCTTGTTTTTTATTTGGATCGCCCGATTCTCGTATTTCCTCCGATAACTGTTGGTTCATGTTCGCGTAAAGGTCATAGAGCCGGTTTGTGCTTTCCTCATTTCCTGACAATAACTTTTCTACGATGACCTTAAGCGCATCAAATGGTCCTCCGAGAAGAACGTTCCGTTCCTTTTCCAAACCCAGATCGAGGTGGCGGCACGCACCCCGTACTTCCAATCCTCGATTTTCTGTCAGTTTTGTCTCCATGACCAACACCCTTTCATTGATTTGCATATTTGGTAGCATTATGTTTACGTATATTATATATTGAGTTTAAGTTGATGTCAATATGGTTTTTGAGAATTTGCGTTGCTGGATAGAAATGTGATATAATGCAAGAACAAAAGGAGATGATCCTATGTGGTCTATTGCATTAGGACTTGCCGGGGCGTTACTTGCAAAGGGGAAGAAAGAGAATGAAGCGTTGAAGGAGGTGGCGCGTAGGGCAGATTTACTGGATAAAGAGTATTATACGACAGAGGAGGTTGCAAAGATCTCGGGGCTGTCGGACTATACCGTGCGAAAGAAGATTCGCGAGGGGGAACTGCGCGCAGAGGGAGAGGGAACCCGAAGCGGGTACCGGATCAGGAAAGAGGACTTGTTGGAGTTCCTCTTCAAACAGAGGACGTTCACGCGCAACTATGAGAAAGCGGCAAAAACGTGGTCGGAGAAGGAGTTCGCCACGCGTATATCGGCCCTTCGAACGGTGGGGCTGGGGCTCGGTGCCGCATACGCTCTTGGTAAAGTGGCAGGAAAGTCCTTTGGTGCTGCGGCGGCAGGAGCGGCACTTGTTGGTATAATGGCTGCGAATAAGACACCAACTGTGCCAATTATTGAGATTTCACCAGGTGCTCTCTTTACCAGTAAAGAGGAGTACTCTGATAAAGAAATTGATGCGATGGTGCAGCTCGTGGCAAATGTACGCCTGTTGCGTCAGTACATCAATATGAAGGAAAAACTGCTTGAGCAGTTGAAATTGGAGGAGGAGGAACTGCAGATTTCCTATAAGGGGAAGTTGGAGGATGACGAATATCGATTGAAGGAAATCGAGCAGAAGAAAAAAATCAACGATGCAGAGCTTGAATTGGAACTACTTCAAAGTCAGTTGGAAGAACTGGAGAAACACACAAAAAAATAGCAGCGAACAGCTTGCGTTGTTTTTACGTTGTTATTTTGGCTTTGCAAAATCAAAACAACCCCACGCTCAAAAAGAGCGAGGGGTTGTTTGCTTGGAACGAGGATCAAATCTCGCTGCGGAACTTGATCGCCTGAATGATGCCCGCATCGTCGATGTCGAAGGTGAGCGTAGCGGCTTTGTCATCAAATGCGTAGGTGCAGGCGGTGAGGCCGTCCTCGTTTGTCTCGGAGAAGGAGGGTTCGCCGTACATCTCCTCGATGTCCTCGTAGCTCTTTCCGACACAGAGTCCGCTGAGGGTGCGGACACTCTTGCCCATGACATCGTAGCTCGTCACGGTCAGCGCATCGGCGTCGCGCGTGTTTTTCGCTCCTGTGACGGCGCGGAAGACGAAGGGTTCGGCACCGTTGAAGGTAAAGGTGACGAAGCGCATGCCGTCGCCTGAGGAGTCTTTCTTCTGATAGTCGTCCGCAAGTCCTGCGCGGACGATAGCCCTGCGGACATCAGAGAGTGTGGCTTTGCGCGGTTCCAGCTGATTCTGCCCGCCCGTAGCCGTATCATCC
>ERZ773083.1395-NODE-1395-length-16479-cov-18.859900_pt1 | contig 16479 bp, 12 predicted proteins | sample MGYA00511465_ERZ773083 | MGnify/ENA primary metagenome ERZ773083 (study PRJEB29015, sample SAMEA2738001) | human oral metagenome | biome: human oral; feature: human-associated habitat; material: dental | place: China | collected 2060 ... | reverse complement strand
ATGCTATTGTTGTAGCAAAAAATTTACAAACATTAGGAATAGGTGGAGGAGAAGTAAGCAGAATTTGGGCTGCTGAAAAAGCATTAGAAAGAGCAAAAGAAAGATTTAATGCAACAGATGTTGTACTTTCTTCAGATGCATTTTTTCCATTTAAAGATGTTGTTGAGTTAGCAGCTAAAAATGGAGTTAAAGCTATAATTCAACCTAGTGGCTCTGTAAATGATAAAGATTCTATTGAAGAATGTGATAAAAATAATATTTCTATGATATTCTCAAAATTAAGACACTTTAAACACTAAAATTATTGGAGAACTATAAATGATAAAATTAAAAGATATTGGAGATTTTGAAACTATCCCAGAAATAATAAATGATATTATAAATGAAAATATCTCTAAGCTTGATGAACATTTAGGAAAAGGTTGGGATATAGATAAAATTATATCAATCAGTGAATACATTGATTTATCTCCTTTAGATTGTGCATTAATTCAAGGTTGTTTTAAATCAGTAAAATGGTTTGTAGAACATGGAGTTAATCTTAATATGAAAGATAATCCTAGTTTTTTAACTGCTGTCAGATATTGTGATGAGAAAATAATTCAATATATTGTTTCTAATGGGGCAAAAGTGAATCTGACTAATAATGTTAAGTCAGATGCATTTATGGAAGCTATATATGGAGAGAATTATAAATATTTACAACTTATCCATGATTTAGGACACACAGTAGAAAAATATGGTGGAAAAGCATTTCGTAATGTTGTTTCGGATAGAAATTATGATGTTTTAAAATTTTTTATAAGTAATGGTGTTGATATAAACTATAATGAAGCAGATATGATATATCCTTTTAAGCCTACTCCCTTGTGTGTTGCAGCAAGATATGTTGATTTAGCTATGTGTAAATTTCTTGTAGAGAATGGAGCAGATGTTACTTTGACAGAAAAAGATGGAATGCGTCCATATAGTATAGCCTTAGAGAAAGGTGATGTTGAAATGGCTAAGTATTTCAAATCATTGGAGCCAGCTGAATATCATAGTTTACAAAATAAATTAGATGAATTAAAAACATTTAAGTTACCCAAAAATGTAATTGATTTCTTACAAGGGGATAAACTTCATTTTGAACTAGATGACTGTGATTTTAAATGGATAGAGTTTTTTTCATTAATAGACACAATTCCAATGAAAGTAGGAAGGCAAAAACTACTTCGTATTTCTAAAGCAACAGGGGATTATGAGCACATAGACATTGTTTGGAATCCAAAAACAAAGAAAATTGCTTTTTATGATATGGAACATAAAGAACTTAGAGATATTACTGATTTTGTTGACTTTATAGAAAATACTTCATCATATATGCAAAAAATAATTGAAGGTGAATTATAGAATTTAAAAATAGGAGAATGATAATGAAAGTTTTAATAGTTGGTTCTGGTGGTAGAGAACATGCAATAGCTTGGAAAATTTCTCAAAACTCAAAAGTAGAGAAAATTTTTGCAGCACCAGGAAATGCTTATAATAAAGTTATAAAAAATTGTGAAAATATAAATTTAAAAACTTCTGATGATATTTTAAATTTTGCATTAAATGAAAAAATAGATTTAACAATAGTTGGAAGTGAAGAATTATTAGTTGATGGTATAGTTGATAAGTTTCAAGAAAATAACTTAACTATATTTGGACCAAATAAAGAAGCTGCAATGCTTGAAGGTTCAAAAGCATTTGCAAAAGATTTTATGCAAAAGTATGGAGTTAAGACTGCTAAATATCAATCTTTTACTAATAAAGAAAAAGCTATAAAATATTTAGATGAAATCTCTTATCCAATTGTAATAAAAGCAAGTGGACTTGCAGCAGGAAAAGGTGTTGTAATTGCACAAAATAGAAAAGAAGCAGAAGATACTTTAAATGATATGATGACTAATAAGGTATTTGCTGCAGCAGGAGATACTGTTGTAATAGAAGAATTCTTAGATGGTGTTGAAATTTCTGTTTTATCTATTACAGATTCAGAGATAATAATACCCTTTATATCTGCTAAAGATCATAAAAAAATATCTGAAAAAGAAACAGGATTAAATACTGGAGGTATGGGAGTAATAGCACCTAACCCATATTATACTAAAACTATTGAAGAAAAATTTATACAAAATATATTAAATCCCACTTTAAAAGGTATTAAAGCCGAAAAAATGGATTTTGCAGGAATAATATTTTTTGGCTTGATGGTTGCAAATGGAGAAGTATATTTACTTGAATATAATATGAGAATGGGAGATCCTGAAACTCAAGCAGTTTTACCACTAATGAAATCAGATTTCTTAGATGTTATAAACTCAGCATTAAATAAAGATTTAAAAAATATAAAAATTGATTGGAAAGATAAGTCAGCTTGTTGTGTGGTTATGGCAGCAGGAGGATACCCAGTTAAATATGAAAAAGGAAATCTTATCAGTGGTTTAGAAAAATTTGATATAAATAATTCTGATAATAAGGTCTTCTTTGCAGGAGTAAAAGAAGAAGATAATAAATTCTATACTAATGGTGGTAGAGTTTTAAATGTTGTTTCTATCCAAGATAATTTAGAAAAAGCTATTGAAGTTGCTTATAAAAATATAAAAGAAATCTCATTTAAAGATAGCTATTGTCGTAAGGACATAGGAACTTTATATGTACCTGTTAAATATTAAAATTTATTTTAAATAAAATTAAAAAATTGAATTGCATTAAAATTTAAAAATAATGTAATTCAATTTTTTTGATGTTCTTTTTAATATATGTTACACTTGTGATACTAGATATAGGATATGGAGGTGGGTTATTATTTTAAAAATAGATAGTAACAATAAAGAAATGTCAATATATGAGTTAATCAAAAAAAATATTCAATCTGATGGAAGATTAAAAAAAGATTTTAGAATCCTTGATGAAGATGTTTGGAAAAGCAATGATGATGGACAAGAAGATGTTCAATGTTTAGAATATATTGATAATATGATTGAAGCAGATATAGAAGATTTACTAGATATTATCTTTAAAATTAAAGATAATAATTATGATGAAATTGAAAAAGAATTAGAAATTTATTTTGAAAATTATAGAGATACAATTTTAATTTATAGAGAACCTTTATACAAATACTTTGGCAAAAATAAAATTTCTATATCATCACTAAATAATATATATAATTTTTTCAAAAAAATGTTAACTAAATCAAGAAATATTTTTATAATTAAGATTTCAATAATAATATTAAACTCTTTAAATTTAGAATACAATATTGAACTTTTAGAAATCATAAAAATATTAGCACTTTGTAGTGAGTTTACACTTTTAGGGGTTCTTTTTATAAAGATTTTAAAAAACATAGATATTAATAAAGAAATTTATGAATTAGCTAAAAAAGTTTATGCATGGGGAAAAATGGCTTGTATTTTTTATTTAGAAACCAATACTAATGAAATAGAAGATTGGGTTTTAAATGAAAGTACAGAAGAAAATATTCTATATAACTTTGCAGCTATTACTTATTCTGACAAAGCAGATATAAGAAAAAGACTTAAAAAGATATCTTTTAAGAAAAATGAATTTAGTAAAATCTCTTTTTTAATATATTCTTTGCTCTTTTTAGATGCAGAAAAAGGAATTATATTTTTAGATTATAAAGAAGAACTTTTAATAAATTATTTAGAAAAAGCTAAATCTATTGAACTATCTGAAACAGAGTATTTGACTATTGAAGAAATAAGCTCTTATATGGAAGATGATATATACTATATGGAAGAACTAGGTAGAGAAATGAGGGAAGATGAGTATTTTTTCCCATTAGAAATATCTAATAAACTTCTAAAAGAATGTAAAGAGATTTTAAATAATAGAAATTAAAAATTTTCATTTTTAATTAAAAATACTACACCTTAATTTTTTTTAATTTTGGTGTAGATTTTTTAAAATAATTTTTTTCAAATGATTTCTCATTTTCATAAAGTCACCTCAAAAATTTTAAATTAATTTATTTTTAATATTAATATAAATAAATATTAATTTCAAAAGGAAAACTTTAATTTACAAAAAAATATTAATTTGTTATTATAGAATTATTAAATATTATAGGGGAATTTTCTATGGGAAGTATCATTGCAATTTTATTATTTTCATTATCACTTATATTTTGTCTTTTATTAAAACTTTCAGTTGTATATGCACTTATAATTGGTTATATGATTTTTGTAATTTATGGACTTATAAAAGGACATAATTTAATAGTTTTAATTAAAAAATCTTTTGAAGGTGTACTAACAGTAAAAAATATATTATTAGTTTTTATTCTTATAGGAATGATTACTGCACTATGGAGAGCTTCTGGAACAATAGCTTATATTGTTTATATGGGCTCAAAATTAATTTCTCCCTCAATTTTAATACTACTTACTTTTTTGCTTTGTTCTATACTTTCAGTTTTAATAGGAACTTCTCTTGGAACAGCTGCCACTATGGGTGTTATCTGTGCCTCTATTGGAAAAGCTATGGGGGTCAATCCTTACTACATTGGAGGAGCAGTTTTAAGTGGAATATATTTTGGTGATAGATGTTCTCCTATGTCAACTTCTGCCTTGCTCATTGCTGAACTTACAAAAACTAATTTATATACAAATATTAAATTAATGATAAAAACTTCTATTATACCTTTTATTGTAACTTGTTTATTCTATTTATTATTAGGTTTTAAATCAACAGTTTCAAATATAAGTGTAGATGTTACAGAAATTTTTAAACAAAATTATAATCTTAATATAATAGTTATAATACCAGCTATTTTAATAATTATTCTCTCAATATTAAAAATAAATGTTAAGAAAACAATGTTGGTGAGCATAGTTATAAGTTTTATTATAGCAATGTTTATTCAAAGAGATAGTATCGTTGCACTTATCAATTATTGTATTTTTGGTTATCATCACTCAAATGAAAGATTAAATTTAATGATGAAAGGTGGAGGAATATTGTCAATGGTCAATGTAAGTTTGATAGTTGGTATTTCCTCATCATACTCTGGAATTTTTAAAGAAACAAAAATGCTAGTTTCTTTAAAAAAATATTTAAAAGACTTTTCTAAAAAAACTTCAAGTTATTTTGTTATATTTTTAAGTTCTATTATTTCAGGAGCTATTGCTTGTAACCAGAGTTTAGGAACAATTTTAACTAATGAATTATGTGGAGAGCTTGTAGAAAAACAAAAGATGGCTATAATTTTGGAAAATACTATTGTATTGTTAGCAGGGCTTATCCCTTGGAATATTGCAATGGGAGTACCCTTAAAAACAATAGGTATTGGAGTTATGTCTGGGATTTATGCCTTCTATTTATATTTCTTACCACTTTGGAATTTATTTTTAGGAGTTATAGAAGAAAGAAAATATAAAGAATTTTAAGTTATAAACAAGAAAGTTGCTACAGATTTGTAACAACTTTCTCTTGAATTTAACTATTTATTTTTTAATAACACTTCTAATTTTTCCTCAAGTTTTTTAACCCTTTCTTTTAATTCTTGATTTTCTTTAGCTTGTTTATTATTTTCAACAGTCAATCTTTTAACTTCATCTTGAATAGCGTATTGAGGTGCTTCATTATAAGTAACTTCACTACCTTTACCAAGTTTTACAGTGAACCCAACATTAGCCATAGATTTAGTTTTCTTTTCTCCTGAAAGAGCAACGCCAGCACTCATCATAAATCTATCATTGAAATAGTAACTTAATCCAACTGCTACCGATTGTCTATTTCTATATTGCCCTAATGCAGCCATAACTTGTGCAGGAGCTTTAGGATCATATTGCATAGGGTGTAATCCAGCAAGAGCTGCACTTAAAGAACCTACTCCTCTTACTTCATCCTTAACATCATCTATTTTTTCATTAACTTCATTTCTTAAATTTTCAATACCAGTAGCACCTGAATTTTGCATAGCTTTATATAATTGTTTACCAGTAACAGCATCAGTAGATGTAGCAGAAACTTCTCCATCAGCTACATTAGTAATTTTTCTCTCTTTACCTTTACTACCAACAGAAACTTCATTAGAAGAAGAAACAGTTGAGTTATTTCCTAATGCTACTGAATTTTGAATACTGGCATCAATAGTAACATTATTACCAAAAACAAAGTTATTATCTCCTTTTATAGTATTATCATTACCTACAGCATAAGAATAATTACCAGTAACAACATTAGGGTCTCCAAAAGCACCTGAATGATTACCACTGACATTATTTTTATAACCAACAGCAGTAGAATACTCACCAGTAACAGTAGTTCCTTCACCAAGAGCAAGACCACCAGTAGCAGTAGAAGTATTGGTTGTACCACTACTAGAACCAACACCTAACCTAGCCCTCCACTTAACAACATCAATATTAGTTGAACTAGCATCAGCAAATTTGCCTAAATCATTTTTAGTAGCAAAATTAACTTTATCAGTGTTATAAGAAGTTTTATCTACAAATTTATTGTCACTTTCAGTTTTAGTATAAGCATCAACAGGAATTCCAGAACCAACACCTAATTTACTCTTCCATTTATCAACATCAATGTCATTAGCATCTTTATAATCAGCTTTTTTAGTGACATCTAATTTAGATTGCCAAGTAGTGACATCAGAAGCTGTTAAATTAGAAGTATCTCTCTTAGTATAAGAAGTCAAATCAACAGTGTTACCAACTCCTAATTTATTTTTCCAAGCACTAGTATCAATTCCATCTCCACTATATAATTGTTTACCAGTAACAGCATCAGTAGATGTAGCAGAAATTTCTCCATCTCCAACATTAACTATCTTTCTTTTTAAAGTAGAAGAACCAACAGAAACAGTATTAGAAGAAGAAACAGTTGAGTTGTTACCTAATACAACAGAATTTTGAATACCAGTACCAATAGCAACATTATTACCTAAAATAAAGTTATCATCAGAACCACTAGCAATTTTATTTTTGTTACCTATCATATATGAATTATTACCCTCATTTATATATTTATAAACATTACCATTTAATTCACCTACACCAAAAACACCAGAATAGTTTCCAGTAACACTATATTCAGTTCCAAAAACTAATGATTGTTTACCATAGTTTACATCAGGAACAAAATCACCCCAATCATCTTTTTTTAATTGACCAATATTATTTCTATAGCCAAAAGCGGAACTATTCTCTCCATTGACTATATTAAAAAACCCAAAAGCAGAGTCATTCTCTCCATTAGCTATATTCTTATATCCAAAAGCAGAACTATTTTTTCCTCTAGCTTTATTCCAATGTCCAAAAGCAGAGCTATTTTCTTTAGTAGCATTATTGAAATATCCGAAAGCAGAACTATTCTCTCCACTAGCTGTATTAGCCCGTCCAAAAGCAGAACTATTTTTTCTACCAGCTGTATTAAAATATCCAAAAGCAGAACTATTCTCTTCACTAGCTTCGTTTCTATATCCGAAAGCAGAACTAGAATTTCCTTTGGCTATATTATTAACTCCTACAGCTGTACTATCAGTTCCTGTACCAGTATTAATTACACCTCCAGAGTTGACTCCTAATTTGTTTTTCCAAGCACTAGTGTCAATTCCATCTCCACTATATAATTGTTTGCCAGTAACAGCATCAGTAGAAGTAGCAGAAATTTCTCCGTCTCCAACATTAACTATCTTTCTTTTTAAAGTAGAAGAACCAACAGAAACAGTATTACTTCCACCTGAAGTAGAGCTATCTCCTAAAACAACAGATTTAGTAATACCAGTACCAATAGAAATATTATTACCTAAAATAAAGTTATCATCAGAGCCACTAGCAATTTTATTTTTATTACCTATTATATATGAATTGTTAGCCTCATTTATATATTCATGTTCATCAGAAAAAGATGTTTTTCCTACACCAAAAGCACCAGAAGAATTACCTGTAACGGCATATCTAGCTCCAAAAGCAGAGCTAGAATCACCAATAACTTTGTTCATATAACCAAAAGCAGAGCTATAAATCCCTTTAGTCATATTTCTAGCTCCAAAAGCAGAACTATATCCACGATTAGCTTTATTTCTATAACCAAAAGCAGAACTAGAATCAGCAGTTGACTCATTCTGAAAGCCAAAAGCAGAACTATAATGATATGTAGCTTTATTAGCTATTCCTATAGCTGTTGCATAGTCTATAATCTTGTCAGGAGCACCTGCTACATTTTTATTTTCAACATTATTCTCTCTGTAACTACTTCCCACTGCTACATTCCTATTTGGATAAGATATACTTCCAAGTCCAGCTTGGTAATTATATTCATCTGCATAAGAATTTTGCATTAATAAAATAAGAAGACTAAGAATTGATAATTTTAAATTAGATTTTTTCATAAATGTTCCTCCTGTTTTAATAAATTACTTTTTATTTGATTTTATTATATCAAAAAAATATGAATAGTAAATGAAATAAAAATAAATTACAAATATTTTATTTATATAAATTTTAATTCACAAATAATAAGATTGGTTAATTTTATTTAAAAAGGTATAATTTAAAAAAGTGAAGTTTGAAATAAAACCTTATATACAGTATAATAAGAATATCAATTAAATATTAATTTTGAAAACTAAATTAAAAAAATCATTTAATTATATCATTGAGGTGAAAAATGAAAAAAGCTAATTTAATGATAGTTGGAACTTCATCAGGAGCAGGAAAAAGTTTATTTGTTACTGCACTATGTAGAATTTTTTATAAGGATAAGTATAAAGTTTCTCCTTTTAAATCACAGAATATGGCACTTAATTCATATATTACAAAAGATGGAAAAGAAATGGGAAGAGCACAGGTTGTTCAGGCAGAAGCAAGTGGATTAGAACCTGATGTTAATATGAACCCTATACTTTTAAAACCATCAACTATGAATAAAATTCAAATAATAGTTTGTGGGAAATCTATCGGTAATATGTCAGGTGTTGAATACAATCAGTATAAAAAAAATTTAATTCCTATTTTAAAAGAAACTTATTCTAAAATAGAAAATGAAAATGATATAGTTGTGATTGAAGGAGCAGGAAGTCCAGCAGAAATAAATATAAAGGAAGAAGATATTTCAAATTTTGCTATGGCAAGAATTGCAGATGCACCAGTAATTTTAGTTGCAGATATAGATAGAGGAGGAGTTTTTGCTTCAATCTATGGAACAATTATGCTTTTAAAAGAAGAAGACAGAAAAAGAATTAAAGGCATAGTTATAAATAAATTTAGAGGTAATAAAGAAGTTTTAAAACCAGGATTTGAAATAATAGAAAATTTAACAGGTGTTAAGACTTTAGGTGTTATACCTTATACAGATATAGATATTGAAGATGAAGATAGTTTAAGTGAAAAATATAAAAGTTTTAAATTAAATAAAAATTCAAATAAAATAAAAATTTCTGTAATAAAATTAAAACATATTTCAAATGTGACAGATATTGATGCCTTATCAATTTATGATGATGTTGAAATACAATTTGTAACTGAAAGAAGTCAAATAGGAAATGAAGATTTATTAATAATTCCTGGTTCTAAAAATACCATAGATGACTTAAAATGGCTTAAAGAAAGTGGAATAGCTGAAGAAATTATAAAAAGAGCTAGAACAGAAACTATTATTTTGGGTATCTGTGGAGGTTTTCAAATTTTAGGAAATAAAGTTAAAGACCCTTATCACATTGAAGGAGATATAGAAGAATTAAATGCTTTAGGACTTTTAGATTTGGAAACTATTATGGAAAATGAAAAGACTCTTGTTCAGTATAAAGGAAAATTAGCTATTGATAATGGACTTTTAAAAGCATTAAATAACTTTGAAATTAAAGGCTATGAAATTCATCAAGGTATTACAAAAGGAAATGAAAAAAATCTAACTACTGATGATAGAACTATTTTTGTAAATAGAGATAATATTATTGCAACTTATTTACATGGAATTTTTGATAATAAGGATTTTACTGATAGTCTTTTAAATGAAATTAGAAGAAGAAAAGGTTTAGAAGAACTTAATGATAATATTTCTTATGAAGAATATAAATTAAAAGAGTTTGATAAGTTAGAAAAATTAGTTAGAGAAAATGCAGATATAGATGAAATATACAAAATTATTGGTTTAAAATAATTTGAAGATTTTTAAGGGGGAGATATGAGTAAAAGCTTTTATATAAAGAATAAAAAGAAATTTTTATTTTATGAAAAAGTTATGACAATTAAAGAATTACTAGATATAGATGATACTAAACAATTAAAAACTTTTTTTGAATATTCATTTGATGATGCAAATTTTGATTACAAAAAATTTTATGATTCAAGATTAGATAATTATGAATGCTTTTTATTTGGAGTTGAAAATAAAAGTTTTAGAGGAATGTATTTTTCCTATGATAAAAAGAAAAAATCTTATGTTATAACTTTATATACACCTTCATCAGAAGAAGATTGGATTTTAGCATTAAATTATATGAAATGCCTCTCAAAAAAATTAAATTCAAATATAATATCTGAGGATAAAGAAATTTTTACTGCTGAAAATATAAATACTTTTAACTATAAATTTGATATCTCAGTAGGAATAAAAAGTATTTTTCGTCATACAAAAAATTCTGAAGATAGTATAAACACTATTTTTGGAGTTAATTACCCTATTAATTTTGATCACAAGTTGATTACTAAATTTATTAATTCAGATAATAAAATAAAGGAATTTTCAGAATTTTGTAGAAATATTCAATATTTAGATACAGCTATTTTTAGACAAAAACAATCATTCTATAAAATAGAAAATTCTTTAAAAGTATATGGAACTTATATGCTTTTAGAAAATTTTAAACAAATTCTTCCATATAAACCTAATATAGAATTTCCATATTTAAAAAAAATTGGAGAAAAAGATATTGCCTATTGGGATATATCTTTTTGTATAGAAAAGTCTCCTAAAAAATATGAAGAAATTGGGAGAATTTATTATGAGGATTTTATTCAAAAATTACCAAAAAATAAATATGAATTTATAGATGCAACATACATTTTAATTGAACCTCTAAATAAAAAAGAAATATATAAAATATTAGATTACTATGAACTTAATAAATCTAAATAACAATTAATATATTATTAGCTAAAAGAGTTTGATAAGTTAGAGAAAATGTTGATATAGATGAAATATACAAAATTTTATGGAGGTTAAAATGAGTATAAGTTTTTATGTAAAAAATAAGAAGAAGTTTTTAGGCTATGAAACAGTTTTAAATGTTGAAAGTGCACTAACTTTACTGAATAAGGAACTTAATGTTTATAATAATAAAAACATTGATATCAATGATTTATTATTATCTTCTGTTTCTAGTTATGAGTGTCTTTTAATTGGTGAAGATAAAGTAAGTGCAAGAGGTTTTGAATTATCTTATGATAATAAAAATAAAACCTATGTTGTAAGGATTTATACTCCTTCTTCAAGAGAAGATTGGCTTTTAGCTTTAGAATATATAAAAGTATTGGCTAAAAAATTTAATTCAGAAATTGTAAATGAAAGAGGAGAAGTATATACAGTTGATAATATTGATAAATTTGACTATGAAAATGATATAATTTATGGGATAGCAACAATTTTAAGTGGATTAGAAGATAAAGAGGTTGAAGTTTATAATATCTATGGAATAAACAGGGTTGTTTCCTTTAATCAAGAAATGTCAAATAAAATAGAAAATTCAGTTAGCCCTATTGATACTTTTTCTAATATAATAAAAGAAATTCAATATTTAGATGCCTATTCAGCAAATCAACAATTTTATCAAAATAATGAAGATTATAGAATTATAGGAGCTTATACTCTTACAGAAAATCTTAGAACAATTCTTCCTTATAAACCTAGTGTTGAATTTGAAAATTCAGATATAGTAAAAAATGATGAGATTTCTTTTTGGAATATTGCTCTAGTAACTATTAATGGAGATGAAAATGATCCAAATAGTTATCAAGTTGCAGGGAATTTGAATTATGATGATTTCATAAAGAAATTACCTATAAATAAATATAAATTTATAGATGCTTCATATATTATGGTTGAACCATTAAGTAAAGAAGAAATTTTAGATTTATTAAAATAAAATTTATAAAATAGTATAAGAACACTCTTGACACTTGCTAAATTTATTTTGTCAGAGGTTCAGAAAATGAGGAATAAAAAATGCTTAATTATTTTGTAGTAAAGTTTGGAATAGCCTATATTATAGATTTAATATTAGGTGATCCAAGATGGTTATATCATCCTGTTATAATAATAGGGAAGTTAATAAGTTTTTTAGAAAAATTTTTATATAAAGCTAAAAATAAAATATTTTCAGGAGCTATTTTAAATATTTTAACTTTAAGTACAACTTTTATAGTTTCTCTATTTTTGGCAAGAATAGGATATGTTGTAGAAATATTTTTTCTTTATACAACACTTGCAACTAAAAGTTTAGCAGATGAAGGAAAAAAAGTTTACAATATATTAAAATCAGGGGATATTGAAAAGGCTAAAAAAGAATTATCATATCTTGTCAGTAGAGATACAAATACTCTATCACTTGATAAAATTATTATGAGTGTAGTTGAAACAATAGCTGAAAATACAGTAGATGGTTTTATTTCACCAGCATTCTTTGCCTTTGTTGGAAGTTTTTTTTCTGTTGAATTATTTGGAAAAATGGTATCTCTTGCCTTACCTTTTGCTATGACATATAAGGCAATAAATACTTTAGATTCTATGGTTGGCTATAAAAATGAAAAATATATAGATTTTGGAAAAGTTTCTGCAAGAGTTGATGATATAGCAAACTTTATCCCTGCAAGACTTACAGGTCTAATATTTGTACCTTTATCAAGTTTAATATTGGGGTATAGTTTTAAAAATTCTTTAAAAATATTTTTTAGAGATAGAAAAAAACATTCAAGCCCAAACTCTGGGCAAAGTGAATCAGCATATGCAGGAGCATTAGGAATACAATTTGGTGGAAAAATTAGTTATTTTGGTAAAGATTATGAGAAGCAAAAAATAGGAGATAAATTAAAAGAATTTGACTATGAAGATATAAAAAAAGCAGTAAATATATTATATATTGTGTCTCTTATAACAACTGTATCATTTATACTAATTAGTATTATTGGAGGTAAAAAATGAATAAAATTACTTGTATTTGTCTAGGTGTAAAAAACATGGAGAAAGCAATAAAATTTTATAGAGATGGTTTGGGATATAAAACAAATTGCAAAGAAAATAATCCTCCAGTTTGTTTCTTTGATACACCAGGAACAAAGTTTGAATTATATCCACTGGATTTATTGGTAAAAGATATTGATGAGAGCAGTCTTAAAATTGGAAGTGGTTTTAGTGGATTTACCTTAGCATATAATGTTGAGAAAAAAGAAGATGTTGATAAAGTTATTGAATTAGTTAAAAATGCAGGAGGAAAAATTATTAAAGAACCTCAAAATGTTTTTTGGGGAGGCTATCATGCATATTTTTCTGATTTGGACAATTATTTTTGGGAAGTAGTATGGGGACCAGATTTTCAATTTGATGAAAATGGCTTACTAAAATTTTAATAAATTTGGAGTATTTATGAAAGATTTACATGGAGGAAATATTTATAAATTTCAAAGGGAGGGTAAGAATGATATTTTAGATTATAGTTCTAATATCAATCCGCTAGGAGTACCACAAAAATTTATAGATATAGCAAAAGAAAATTTTGATAAATTGGTAAATTATCCTGACCCTTATTATATTGAATTAAGAAAAAAAATAGCAGAATTTAATTCATTAAATATAGATAATGTTATTGTTGGAAATGGAGCAACAGAAATACTTTTTCTTTATATAAGAGCTTTAAAACCTAAAAAAGTGTTAATATTAGCACCTTGTTTTGCAGAATATGAAAGAGCTTTAAAATCTGTTTCTGCCAATATAGAATATTTTGAACTTAAAGAAAGTGAGAATTTTTATCCCAATATTGAGAATTTGAAAAAAGAAATAGAGAATAATAATTATGATTTATTATTATTATGTAATCCAAATAATCCCACAGGACAATTTATTAAATTAGAGGATATAAAAGAAATTGTAAAAACTTGTGAAAATAAAAATACAAGAATTTTTATAGATGAAGCCTTTATAGAATTTATAGAGAATTGGAAAGAAAAAACAGTTTCTTTATTAAAAAATAAAAATGTCTTTATAATGAGAGCTTTTACAAAATTTTTTGCTATACCAGGGCTTAGATTAGGTTATGGAATAGGTTTTAATGAGGATATTTTAAAAAAGATGTGGGAAGAAAAAGAGCCTTGGACAGTAAACACTTTTGCAAATCTTGCAGGGATTGTAATGCTTGATGATAAAGAATATATTGAAAAATCTGAAAAATGGATTTTAGAAGAAAAGAAATTTATGTATAAAGAATTAAATGAATTTCAGTATATAAAAGCATATAAAACAGAATGTAATTTTATTTTAATAAAAATATACAACATTAGTTCAGCAAGTTTAAAGGATAAGATGATAGAGAAAAATATATTAATAAGAGATGCCTCAAATTTTAAATTTTTGGACTATCATTTTGTTAGACTTGCAATTAAAGATAGAAAATCAAACTTAAAAATGTTAGAAGTATTAGCTGATATTATGGAATATAGAGGATAGAAAGGGGGAAGAAAAATGAAAGCATTTATGCTTGCTGGTGTAAGTAGTGGAATAGGGAAAACAACAATATCTATGGCTTTGATGTCAGCTTTTAATAATGTTTCACCATTTAAGGTTGGACCTGATTATATAGACACTGGTTTTCACGAGTTTATAACTGGGAATAAAAGTTATAATTTAGATATATTTATGATGGGGGAACAAGGAGTTAAATATAGTTTCTATAAACACCATAAAAATATTTCAATAGTTGAAGGTGTCATGGGATTATATGATGGAATGGATAATTCTTTGGATAATAATAGTTCTGCACATATTGCAAGATTTTTAGGAATACCTGTTATTTTGGTTTTAGATGGTGTTGGAAAAAGTACAAGTATAGCAGCACAAGTTTTAGGTTATAAAATGCTTGATCCAAGGGTAAATATAGCAGGAGTAATTATAAATAAAGTATCAAGTGTTAAAACTTATGCAATATTTAAAGAAGCTATTGAAAATTATACTGGTGTTAAGTGTTTAGGTTTTGTTGAAAAAAATGATAAATTAAATATTTCAAGTAGACACTTAGGACTTTTACAGGCAAATGAAGTGGAGGATTTAAGAGAAAAATTATCTATTTTAAGAAATCAAGTATTAGAAAATATTGATTTAAAAGAAATAGAAAAAATTGCAACAGAACAAACTCGTACTGTAAATCTAAATAAAGATGAAATAGAGCCTCCGTTATATTTGTCATATTTAAAAGATAGATATGCTGGGAAGATTATTGCAATAGCACAAGATAGAGCATTTTCTTTTTATTACAATGATAATATAGAATTTTTAGAATATATGGGTTTTAAAGTAAGATATTTTTCTCCAATCAAAGATAGTAAAGTTCCTGAATGTGATGCTATTTATTTTGGAGGAGGTTACCCAGAAAACTTTGCAGAAGAATTATCAAATAATAAAGAAATGATTAATTCAATTAGAGAAAATTATGAGCAGGGTAAAAATATTTTAGCTGAATGTGGAGGTTTTATGTATCTAAGTAATGGCATAGAAGAAACAGATGGCAAGATATATCAAATGTGCGGTTTAGTACCTTGTGTAGTAAATATGACTAATAGATTAGATATTTCAAGATTTGGTTATATATCAATAAATAATAAAAATGATATTGAAGTTGCAAGAGGACATGAATTTCACTATTCAAAATTAAAAGCTGTATTAGAGGATACAAGAAAATATAAAGCTGTCAAAAAAGATGGAAGAAGTTGGGAATGTATATTTAATGAAAAGAACTTGTATGCAGGCTACCCACATATACATTTTTTTGGAAGTTATAAATTTATAGAAGAGGTATTTTAATGAGAAAAGAACTTTCACCACCTTTTAAAATAACAAATGAGATACTTAGTTTGGTATATGAAATAGGAGAACTTGTTGGAAAAATAAGTGCAGAAAAAGAATTTGAAAAAAATTTGACATTAAGGAGAGAAAATAGGATTAAAACTATTTATTCCTCATTAGCTATAGAGCAAAATACTTTGACACTTGAGCAGGTTACTGATGTAATAAATGGAAAAAGAGTTTTAGCACCTCCAAAAGATATAAAAGAAGTTCAAAATGCTTATGAAATATATGAAAGACTTGATGAACTTAATGAAAATTCTGTAAAGGATTTATTGTTGGCACATAAAATAATGACAAGTGAATTAATAAAAGAGAGTGGAAGATTTAGAAGTAAAAATGCAGGAGTATATCAAGGAG
>ERZ773083.1391-NODE-1391-length-16512-cov-18.406757_pt1 | contig 16512 bp, 20 predicted proteins | sample MGYA00511465_ERZ773083 | MGnify/ENA primary metagenome ERZ773083 (study PRJEB29015, sample SAMEA2738001) | human oral metagenome | biome: human oral; feature: human-associated habitat; material: dental | place: China | collected 2060 ... | reverse complement strand
ATAAAGTATGTGTAGTTGCAGATGATGTAGCTCATGAATCAAGAGCATTAAAAGTTGATATAGATCTATCAATAGCTGACCCAATGTTAGCTCTTGCTGATCAATTTGCTCGTATGGATGAAGATCCTATACTTTATGATCCTGATATCTATAAAAGACCTAAATATGTATTGGACTTAGTAAAAGAAAATAATGCAGATGGTTGCCTACTATTTATGATGAACTTTAATGATACTGAAGAAATGGAATATCCATCATTAAAACAAGCATTTGATGCTGCAAAAGTTCCATTAATTAAAATGGGATATGATCAACAAATGGTGGATTTTGGACAAGTTAAAACACAGCTTGAAACATTTAATGAATTAGTACAATTAACTAGATGGTAGGAGGCAAAAATGGATCAAAATATATGGGAATATGATGATTTTATTTTTAAAGGTGATGAACTAAAAGGAATGACACAAAAAGGTAAGGACAAGGTAAAACTTGAAGCTAAAACTGATTTAGTAATTCCTGAACTAACTCCTGATGGATTACCTTTAAAAAAGATAGCTGATAATGCTTTTTATAGAAGAGGATTAACATCAGTAGTGATACCTAATACAGTGGAAAGTATTGGTTATGATGCTTTTGGAGTTTGTAAATTAAAAGAAGTTAAATTACCAGAAGCATTAGTAAATATTGAAGGATTTGCTTTTTATAGAAACAAATTAACTAAGGTTGAATTTGGAAGTAAAGTAAAAAGATTAGAACCAAGCTCATTTGCAATGAATGAACTTACAGAAATTACTTTTCCTGAAACTTTAGAATATATAGGAGCATCTGCTTTCTTTAAAAATTCTTTAGAAACAGTTAGTTTTCCAAAATCTGTGACTAAAATAGATATGTATGCTTTTAGAAAGAATAATATTCATAAAGTAGAAGTTGCAAATTCTGTTGATTTACATAAATTTGCTTTTGAAACTTTTACAACTGTTGAAAGATTTTAGTTAACTTATAAAGTCATAAAATAAAGGCTGTTGCAAATTTTGCAACAGCTTATTTTTTTGAAAATTCTCTTATACTTTCATTTTTTACATAAAAAAATTCTTCTATAGATTTTTCTTCAAACAGATTATAATTCTTCTTTAATTCAGCTATAGCTAAATTTAGAATTTCTCCCCTTCTTATATTTTTAGCTAAACCTTGAAAAGCTCTTTCTAAAAAATCAATATCTTTATAGTTTGCCATAACATTTCTATCATTCAACCAGTTAAAAGTTCTTTCAAAGTCTTTTGGAAAAATATTCTTGTATTCTTTAACTTTATCTAGAATTTCTCTTTCTATATCATCAATATTTTTATTAAATAAATTATTAAAATTTTTAGACAGAAAATGATCAATAAACATATCAGATACTATTCCTTTGAAAATTCGAAATTTTTCAGCTAATAATTCATTTAATAGATTCTCTTTTCTATCAGAAGTCTTATCAATTATTCTATGTAATACAATACCTTCTTTTAAATTCTCTGAAAGCTCAATCCTTTCAACTAAACCTTTATAGAAATCACTTGTAAAATTTCCATATAGAGTCTCCTTATTTTCTTTCTCATCAATTTCAAGTGAAATCAATGAATGTCCTAAAAAATTCATATTTATTTCCTTCTATCTAATATTTTTAATTCTTTGATATTACCATACTATAATCTTCTTGTCAAACAATAGGGAACAAAAAAATATAAAAAATTTTCAAAATTTATAGTATTTTCAAGAATTATAAATTTTCTTAGGGAACAAATTTAAAGCCTGATTAATTCCTTGAATATTCTTTTAAAATTGTATATTATATAAACAGATTAAAAGAAAATGAGGGGATAAAAATGAAAAAGGTTAGATTTACAATTTCTGATTTTATGAATGAAATTATAAAAAGTGATTCAGAATATTTTAAATTACAGATTGGAAAGATAGGAAATATAATATTTAACTACTATATAGATAAGAATTTGAATAAAGTTGAATTAGAAGATTCATCAGGAGAGGTTATACAATTTAACTTGAATAAAAGTAATGAAGAAATTTTTATGGATACTTTAATAAGAAATAAAATAGAAACAGAGGCAGAATATTGGAGAAATATATTTTTTACCTATATAAATAATTTAAGGTATAAAAGAGAAGAAATTTTATTTGAAAAGAATTTTAAAAATATTGAAAAAGCTTTAAAAGACGGAAATAAAATAAAAATTAAATATCATAACTATATAAGATTGATTAATCCATATTTTATTAAAGTTTCAGATAGTGAAAGTCGTTCATATTTATTTTGTTACTGTGAAAAGAATAAAGATTATAGAAATTATAGAGTATCTGAAATAGAAGAAATATGGTTTACTAATGAAAAAATTGAAATAAAAGATAAGAAGTATATTGATGAAGTCTATAAAAATTTTGACCCTTTCTTATCATATAAAAATAGAGTAAAAGTGAGATTTACAGAAAAAGGTTTAGAGTTATATGAGAAAGTTTTAATAAATAGACCTAAACTTTTAGCTAAAGATAACAATATCTATACTTTTGAATGTGATAATAAATTGGCAATGATATATTTTGCACAATTCTTTTCGCTAATTGAAATTTTAGAGCCACAAGAATTAAGAGAAAAATTAGAAAATGAGTTAGAAAATACATTAAGAATATATAAAAATAGGGAGGAAAAAGATGTTTAGTTTGAGGGGAAGTAGAAAGAGAAAAACTGAAGAAATTATCAAGAAGTTTCTAAGAAGTTATGCAGAAAATGAAAAGAGACAAGATAAAAAAGATTTAAAAACTTGGTTAATTTTTGAATTACAAAATGAGTTGCCTAATAAAAAAGTGAAAGATATAGAAAAAATAGCAACTGAACTTATATCAGGAATTGAAGTCTATTATCAAAAGAAAAAAGAAGTTGAAAAATATCAAAGTTTAGGAATAACTAATGGAGATTATATAGGAAATCAAATATTAGAAAAAGTTGCTAATGAAATAGAAGAAGCAGAAATAGTGGATACAAAAGAAGTTATTGAAGATATGAAAGAAGCAAGTAATATTTTATCTCAATATAATGAAACTATGATATATGAAACAGCAGCAATAAAAGAAGCACAATTAGTTGCTAATGTTTTAAGTACTAAGTCTGTAAATAATTATATTGACACTGTAAATACTACAATAGATAATGCTAATAAAACTATGATGAAAAGCGTTACAACTAAGGCAGGAACAATAAATCAAAACCCTAATTTAGATGGCTTTATTTTTGAAGAATATCATGCAGGAACTTTTAATATAGATGCAGCAGTTAAGCAAAAATCTTATTATGCAGAGGCATTAAAGCCAGAAATTGGAGAAACTTATGGAAAAAATTCTATTGACCTTATCATAGAAGATTCAGGAAAATATGTTAAGAAATATTCAGCAAAAGCTTATAAAAATGCTAATGAAACAGCTAAATCTTTTTATGATAAAATAACTGGGTATAAATATAAAGGACAGTCAAAATTAGTTCCAACAGACCAAACGAATGAAATAGCTAATTCAGCTGATAAAATAAAATATAACAATGTAGAAAGTAAAGGAATAACTAAGTCAGAAATTAAAGATATTCAAAATGACTTACAAAGTGAAAATAAAAAAGCAGATATATTTAACTTTAAAAAAGATGTAAGTACTATTTCAATATCAAAACAAATAGGAAAACAAGCTATGCTTAATGGTACTATGGGCTTGGGTATAGGAATGGCAGCAAATATTGGAACGAAAATTATTCAAGGAAAAGAAGTTGAAGTAGAAGAAATTATTGAAGTAGGAATTAAGACAGGTGGTTCAGTTGGATTATCAACAGCAGTTGCAGGTGGAATAAGGGTTGCAGTTGAAAAAGAAATTATTCCAGCAATGTCAAATAGCACAATTGGAGCAATAGCAGCTTCTTCTATGGATATAATAGGAACAGCTTGTAAATTAGGAAGTGGGGAAATAAGTCTAGGAGAAGCAGTAAAAGAAGTTGGAACTTCAATTAGTTCAGCGTATAGTGCAATAGTTTCATCAAGTTTTGGATACACAGCAACAATAGCAGCTGTTGGAATGGTTGGTTTAGGAACATTGGGAACAGTAGGAACTGTAATAGGAACAGGTGTTGCATTAGTTGCAGGAGCAGTATGTGGAACAATAGGAAGTAAAATAGGAGAAGAGATAGCTAATGGTGTCGGAACAATAGCAGAAAAAGTTGTTGACAAAGCTGTTGAAGTAGTAAAAGAAGGAATAGATAAGGTAAAAAATATAGCTAATGGAGTTATTAATAAAGTTCAATCCATAGGTAAAAAAATTAGTTCAGGATTAAGTAAAGTAGCTAGTTGGTTTGGATTTTAAAGAATAGGTGGAGGGTAAAAATGGAAACAAATTTAGTTAAGTATTTAAGAGCAAGAAGATCAATAATTTGGGTTAATAGTGGAGATTATAAAGAAATTGACACTATTGTTAAAGAGGCAACAAAGGATTATCAAGATAAAGCTATATATGAATATAGAGCTTTGGGAGCAGTAGATTTTGAAACTAAGGTAAAAGAGGAAGATGTAACTGATTTATATAACTTCTTAGATACTTTATATTCAGAGGGAATAAAGACTAATGCCTTTTTATTAATTAAAAATGTAGAAGAAGAAATGAAAGATGCTAAAAATATTGCTTACATTAAAAAGATAGCAGAAACAAGATATTCAAGTCCAAACTATAATTTTACAATAATAGTTGTAAGTGAAACTGAAACTGTACCAAAAGAATTAGAAAAATTTACTTCAATATTAGATATTCCAAATATGTCAAAAGATGAAATAGAAAAATATATTTTAAAATTTTCTAAGGATAATAATATAAAAGTAGATGAAAAAGATATAGGAGAAGTTGCTATTTCATTAAAGGGATTAACTAAATTAGAAATAGACCATGTACTTAATATGATAATTGAATCAAAAAATAATATTTCAATTTCAGGTAGGGATATAATTATAAAGGAAAAAGGCCAAATAATTAAAAAATCATCAATACTAGAAATAATAGACTTTAAAGAAAAAATTGAGGATATTGGAGGCTTAGAAGGTTTAAAAGAATGGCTTAAATCTAAGGCACAAATATTTAGGAGATTAGATGAAGCCAAAAAGTTTGGAGTGGATACACCAAAAGGAGTATTGCTTGTTGGAATGCCAGGTTGTGGAAAAAGTTTAGCTGCTAAAGCTAGTGCAAGACTTTTTAATGTTCCACTATTAAGACTTGATATAGGAAGATTATTAGGTAAATATGTTGGTGAATCTGAACACAATATGAGAGTGGCTTTAAAAACTGCTGAATCTATAAGTCCTTGTATATTATGGATAGATGAAATTGAAAAAGCCTTTGCAGGAATAAATCAAGATGGGGGAGCTAGTGATATTACAAAAAGATTATTTGGACAATTTTTGACTTGGTTACAAGAAAAAGAAAATACAGTTTTTGTTGTTGCAACTGCTAATGATATAACTGCTTTCCCACCTGAATTTTTAAGAAAAGGAAGATTTGATGAAGTATTTTTTATAGATTTTCCTAATGAAGAAGAAAGAGAAAGAATATTTGAAATTCATTTAGAAAAAAGAGGAAAACTTACAGATAATATTGATATAAATAAGTTGGCAAAAGCAACAGAAGGATATTGTGGTGCAGATATAGAGGAAGTTGTAAAAAATACAGTAGAAAATATTTTTATATTGGAAACAGAAAAAAAGAAAAAAATAACAACATATGACTTATTAGAAACAGTTAAGAATATAGATTCTTTATCAAATATACTAACTGATAAAATAGAAGTTTTAAAGAAAAGTTATGATAAATTTAAAATTAAATCTGCCTCTATTATAAAGTATAATAAAAATAAGAAATTAAAAACTACATTTAAGGATATGATAATAGTCAATGGTGGAAAGTATAAGCCTTCATTTTTAGATGAAGAAATAGAAGTTTTTGATTTAGAAGTATGTAAGTATCAAGTAACACAAGATATTTGGATGGAGTTAATGAAATATAATAATTCTTGTTTTATTAATGAAAGGAAACCAGTTGAAAGAGTATCATGGTGGGAAGCTTTAGAATACTGTAATAAATTAAGTAAGAAATATAATTTAAAACCTGTATATGATCTGAGCAGAAAAGAAGAAGGTATTTTAAAAATAAATCAAATTGGAGAAAGTTCAATTGAACCAAATAAAGCGGACTTTAAGAAAACAGAAGGTTTCAGATTACCTACAGAATTAGAATGGGAGTGGTTTGCAAAAGGAGGAGAAGTTGCAATTCAAGATGGAACATTTGATTATAAGTATTCAGGTAGTGATAATATAGGAGAAGTTGCATGGTATGATAAAAATTCAGAAAATCAAACTCATGAAGTGGGGACTAAAAATCCTAATCAATTAGGACTTTATGATTGTAGCGGAAATGTTTGGGAATGGTGTTATGATACATTAAATGTAGGAAGTTTAAATCCAGATAGAAATAAATATTATGTATATGATATAAATAGTAAAAATAGAAAATTAAGAGGAGGTTCTTGGTATAATTTAAAACAATTTTCTTCAGTAGAATTTAAGTCAGAAAATAACAATTCATTTAATCAGATAAAAAATACTGGTTTCCGTATAGTAAGAACCATTTAGATTTTTAAATTTTTACTTTTTTGAATATTCTCTCCTCTGAAAATGAGAGGAAATTTTATAAAAAATAAAATTATTAAATAATGAAAGGAGGGTAAATGTCAGAAGATAAAAAATTAAAGGAAGAATTTTGTGTAGTTTTAAATATAAGTTCTAATCTTGAAGAAGAAAAGTTACTACATAGATATAAAATGTTTATTAGGGATATAAAGATAATTTTAAAAGATAATAATTTTAATGAATATGAAATAAATTTAGAAGATAATATTATTTCTATAAATATTTTAAATAACACTTTAAAAGAAATGGCTAATGTTTTAAAATGCTTAGCATATATTCAAATAATGGCAATAGAAAAATATAAGTTCTTATTAAAAGGTGTAGTAGAATATAATAAAAAAGATTTAGTTGATAGTTTTGAAGAAGAAAAAGAATTTAATTATCCTCTAATTATGTTAGGAGATAGTATAAAAGAAGATATGCTAGAAAATTTTTCTCAGTCTTCAATAAAAATATCTGATAAATTCTATATAAACTATTTATCTATATATTATGAAGATAATAATGAAGATGATTTTTTTAATATTATGCTAAAACATAAGAAATTTATAAAAGAGAGATTAATAGAAAATTCAAAAGATTTTTATAAAATTATGGGGATTTCTGGAAAAAGAATTTTAGAAAAACAATTTTTTTATATGGAATTTGAGAAAAATTTAAAAAAACAAGAAGAATTTTATCAAATAAAAGCAAAACTTGAAGATAATGAAAAGAATATTTTAAAAATAAGAGAAAAATATTTATATTTACTTAATTATCACAAAAAAATAGTTTTTTCCTTAATAAAATTTGAAGGATATGAAGAGGACAGAAGAAGAAAATGTTCAATAAATCTTGAAGAAATAATATAATAGATAAGAAAACTATTGATTACTAGGATAATTGAGAGTTTTTCTTTTGATATTGTTAAATATATGTTAAGATATAAAAAATAACTTTTGAAAGTAGGTGCATTATGGATAAAAAATATATTTTAGATAAGTTATCTCAGATAGATAAAAATAAATATGGCATATTTGAAATAGGTTTATTTGGAAGCTATGCTAAAGATAATGCTAATGATAAAAGTGATATAGATATATTAGTAAAGTTAGAATTTAAAAAAGGAATGTACCAAAATTTCTGTGAATTACATAAAGAATTAGAAAAAATTTTTAATAGGAAAGTTGATTTAATTGAAAAAGGAACTTTTGATTATGAGTTTAGAAGTGATAATGTTAGAAAATATAAAGAAAAGATAAAAGAGGAAATATTAGGAAGTGTTATTTATGTCTAAGTTAAAAAGAAATATTATTCAATTTACTTATGATATAGAAGAATTTATTCTTGAAATAAAAGAAGAAATTAGCGGAAAAGAATATACTAATTTTTCTTCTGATAAAAAATTAATTGGTTACATTGAAAGACAAATTGAAAAAATTGGAGAAGCTATAAATCAAATTCAAAAATTAGATAAAGATATTTTATTGCAAATAAATAATAATAAAAGTTATTGGGAAAATATAAAAGGAATGAGAAATAGATTAATTCATGAGTATTGGGGAACAAGTATAGAGATGTTATATGAAATATCTGTTTATGAGTTAGATGAACTATTAAGTTACATATTAAAAATAAGAGATGAAATGGAAAGTTTGAATCAAAAAATTTTAAAATAGATGTGTTATGAGGTTTTATGAGTATTTTAATGAAGAAATATGAAGAAAATAAAATTATAGTTCATTTAGCTGAAGAATATTTAGGAGAACATCTTATATCTCGTTCAATAGCAAGAAGAATTTTATCTAATATAGAAAAATTTAAAGTAATATTCTTAGATTTCAATGGAGTTAAAACAATAGGACAGGCATTTGCTGATGAAATATTTAGGGTATTTAGGAATAAACATAAAGAAATAACAATACTTCCAATAAATATGAATGAGGAAGTTAAATTTATGATAAAAAGAGTTGATAAAAATATAGTAATGGAATAATTGAATATATGTTAAGATATAAAAAATATCTTTTGGAAGTAGGTGCATTATGGATAAAAAATATATTTTAGATAAGTTATCTCAAATAGATAAAAATAAATATGGCATATCTGAATTAGGATTATTTGGAAGTTATGCCAAGGATAGTGCAGATGATGATAGTGATATAGATATATTAGTAAAATTAGAATTTAAAAAAGGAATGTACCAAAATTTCTGTCAATTACATAAAGAATTAGAAAAAATTTTTAATAGAAAAGTTGATTTAATTGAAAAAGAAACTTTTGATTATGAGTTCAGAAATGATAATGTTAGAGAATATAAAAAAAAAGATAAAAGAAGAAATACTAGAAATTGTTATTTATATCTAACTAAAAATAAGTTGAAAATCTAATTATTTTGTCTTACAATGTTTAAACAAAGAAGTGATGAATATGGGAACAACGGCAACATTGAGATTAGATGAAACAGAAAAAGCAATCATACAAGATTACGCAAGTAGTAAAGGAATGACTATGTCTGAATTTATGAAAAAAGTAGTTCTTGATTATATTGAAGATGAATATGATTTAAAAGTTTATAGAGAATATTTAAAAGAAAAAGGTACTTTAAAAACTTATTTACATAAAGAAGTTCAAGGAGAATAATTAAAAAATGAAATATGATGTGGAATATTCTAAAACTGCTATGGATACCATAAAGAAAATAGATAGTTCAACTTCAAAGATAATAAGAAATTGGATAGAAAAAAATTTAATAAATACAGAAAATCCTAGAATAAAAGGAAAAGCATTAACTGGAGATTTAAAAGGATTATGGCATTATAGAGTAGGAGATTATAGAATATTGACAGATATTCAAGGTAATAAAATAGGTATCTTAATCTTGGATATGGGACATAGAAGTAAAATATATTTATAAGTATCTGAACCTCCCACGGCTGAAATCACATAGTTCTAAAATCTTTAAAAATATTTTAAAATTTTCTAAGAAGTTTGAGAATAATAAAAAAATCTATTGAATTTTATCTAAATAGTGATATAATCTAATTACAAAACAGTATTCTTTTCATTCATTCTAGACTACGGGAGCTAGAGTTGTTGGCAAGGCAACAGAAAAATCCTTGAAATTCATTTCAGACTATGGGAGCTGAAGCTGTTGACAGGGCAACGGAAAAATCCCTGAAATATATGAGAAGTAAGGAAATTAGAGGAGAAGAAAAACTTCTCCTTTTTTCTTAGAGGGGAACTATGAAAGAAAATTTAGAACTTTTAATGAAAAAGCTAAACAAGGCATATCTTATTTATAAAAATGAATTTTTAAATAAAAATTTCTTAGTTATTGCAAGAAAAGGGAAAAATATAGAAATTATAGAGATAAAATTTAGAAAAGAACATTTTAAGCATTTAGTGGGGATAAGAGGAATAAAAGCTAATGATTTTTTTGAAAAGTTAAGTCAAAAAAGATTATCAATTAAAGAATTACAAGAGTTAGGAAAAAATCCATATATTATTAAAAAATTAAATTCCTTTTCAAAATTAAAGAAATTACTAGAAGAAAGTCCATATCTCTATGATTTTCATCCACATTCAACACCAAAGGTTGAGCTAGATAAAATTATTGCAAATATTGATAGAGAAATAAAGAAAGAACTAATAGGATTAAAGTTTTTAAAAAATTTATCAGGGAAATCTTATGTACCAGCTTCTATAGAAAGAAGAAAAGCATCAGAAATAACAACGGAAGATAGAAAAAGAATAATATGTATATTAGAGAAAAGTTTAATTGATAGAGAATATTCTAAAATAATTTTTAAAGTAGATGAAGAAGATATATCACTATATTTTAAAGAAATATAGAAAACATAAAAAAGCTGTTGCAAATCAATCTACAACAGCTTTTAAATATTATCTACTTAATTTTTTTATAGCCTTCATTACCTCTTTATTCTTAATAGCAACAGCACTTATATTCATAAATTTTTCAAAGTCATCATCATTTAGACTCAATTCATCTTTAATATAATCTTCAAGTTTTTTAATTTCTTGTGGGAATAGAATAGGTCTTGTTGATAGATTAATTTCTTCTACTGTCTTATCTCCATAAAAAAAAGCTAAAACTTTTTTCCAGTTATCAATAGGATCAAGTTTTCTAAGTAACATAATAGTCTTATAATCAAGACTAGGCATCTCATCATAGCCTTTTCTCTTTAAAAAACTTAAAGTTTCATCATCAGTTTTAGTAAATAGTAAAAGTTCTCCTGCTTTTCTCATATTCATAATTTTAGGCATTCTTTTTACTCTGTTATTTGTTTTTAGATATCTTGATAAAGGTACAAGTTTTACTTCTGAATAAAATTCCATTGCAAATTCATTGAAAGTTAGTCCTTCCATTATTTGATTTTCTTCAATTAAATCAATCATTTTATTAATTTTTTCAAAATTAATCATAGTTTTCTTCCCTCCTTACAAAAGTATCACTCATTAGAATATTTTTCTAAGATTTTTTTCCACATTCCATTATTTTTCATAATATACTCTAAAAATTCTCTTACAGCCCCATCTCCACCAATTTTAGTAGAAATAAAATTAGAAATTTCTAATACTTCCTGTACGGAATCTTTAGGACAGCCAGATAAAGCTACATTTTTCATAACTCCTAAATCATTTAAATCATCTCCCATATAGGCTGTGTTCTCAAAACTTATGTTCAATCTATCCAATAATTTTTTTAAATCTTGTGTTTTATTTTTAGAGCCTTGAATAACATATTTTATTCCAAGTTCTTTAGATCTTCTTTCTACAATATTAGATTTTTTTCCTGTTAATATAGCAACTTCTCCCCCAAGTTTTAACCAATTTACAAGAGCAAAACCATCTTTTACATTAAAAGCTTTAAAAAAGTTATCTTTATCATCAACATAGATTTTTCCATCAGTTAAAGTTCCATCAACATCAAGAACTAAAATTTTTATATTTTCCATAAATCTTCCTTATTTCTTTAGTAAATTTTTGTATTCTTCAAGAGATATTTTATTTGTACCAGAAGGGACTACTATTTTCTTTAAATTATTTGCTCCCCCAAAACTTAACTTAGAACCTAATGAGTTTATATGAGTTATACAGATAGCCAAAGCATCTGCAGCATCATCAGGTTTAGGTATTTCAGAAAGTCCTAAAAATTTTTGTACCATCTGTTGTACCTGTTTTTTTTCAGCTTTACCATAACCAGTAATTCCAATTTTTACTTGAAGTGGAGTATAACTTGTCATAGCAATATTATTTTGTTTTCCTACAAGTAAAATAACACCTCTTGCTTGAGCAACAGAAATAACAGTCTTGTTATTTTTAAAATAGAATAAATCTTCTATTGCCATAAATTCTGGCTTATATTTTTTTAAAATTTTATCTATCTCATTATATACAATCTCTAATCTTTCTTCTGTACTCAAATCTTTTGAAGTGAGTACAACACCATAGTCAACTATTGAATATTTATTTTTATCATAATCTATAATTCCATATCCAACTATTGCTGTACCTGGATCTATTCCTATAACACGCATTATACATCCCTTACATATTCAACATTTTTAATTGATGAAAGAGAAACAACAACATCAGATATATTATTTCTTCCTTTCATACTCACTGTAAAAGTTACTATACCTTCATCTTGATATTTATCTATTTCAGAAATTTTTATAGATTTTTGTCTAAAAATTTCATAGGCTTCTATAAGTCCATTTGCAAAATCATCACTATCAAAAAATTTAACTTCAAATTTTAATAATCTTGATTTTCTAACAAATTTAGACTCCACTCTTTTTAAAGATACCATAATTATTATCATAAATAATATTGCAACAATAGCGATATTGTAGAAGCCCCAACCTATTCCTAAACCAACACAAGCAGTTGCCCAAATTCCAGCAGCAGTTGTTAATCCTCCGATAGTTTCACCTTTTTCTTTCATTATACTACCAGCACCTAAGAAACCAACTCCACTTATTACTTGAGCTCCAAGTCTGCCTAAGTCAGTCTTTATAACAGAGGCAACAGCACTTCCTTCAGTTCTAGCTAAATCAAGAATATTTAGTCTTAATTGATCTTGTATCATAGATACAATAGCAGCTCCAAAACATACTAAAATATGTGTTCTAAAACCAGCAGGACGATTATTTTTTTCTCTTTCATAGCCAACAATTCCCCCAAGAATAATAGCTAAAACTAATCTAAAACATACAACTTCAACTGTTAATTCACCAGCAAATTTTAAATTTAAAAATTTATCAATCATTTCAAGTATATTAGGCATATTAAAAACTTATATGGGTAAATCCCCATAACTCCTTTCATTAGTGTAATATTATTTAGTAAAATGTAAAATAAAAATACTTTCCATATTATAATAAGAAATCCAAAGAATTTCAATAATTATTTTTTACCCCAATTAGCTTGTTTCATTAAAATGTAAATTAAAACTTTCTTTGGTAATTTTGTTATTATTGAAATTAAAATTTTCATACTCAATGGATATATTATTTTTTCTTTTTTTTCTTCAATAGCTTTTATTATTATGTTTGTGGATTCTTCCTCAGAAAGTACAGTAGGCTTTTTTGTAATGTCTTCTTCACTTAAAGATTTTAATTTATCAGTAGCTATATAGCCTGGAACTATTGTAGTTATATTTATATTGTAATCTCTAAAAAATGATCTATATGTTTCACAAACTCCCATTATTGTCATTTTAGTTCTTGCATAGACAGAAGCTTTTGGATAGTCAAGCAAACCTGCAACAGATGAAACAATTGCAATGTGTCCTCTGTTATTTTTAAACATCATATCTCTTACTGCTTCAAAAGTATTTAAAACTCCTGTTAAGTTTATATCTATCATAGCATAGGCTTCTTTGTTAGTTAGCTTTGTAGTTCTGTTGTTAGTATATATTCCAGCAGAATTTATAATTAAATCTAAATTTCCTTTAGAAAAATCATCTATAGCAGATTTTAATTCTTCTTTACTTCTAACATCAACTTTATATATTTTAATATTGTTATTACTTTGCTCAATCTTTTTTAATTTTTCTTCATTTGTTCCACAGATAGCTACTTCATTTCCTAAGCTAGCATATCTTTTTGCAAGAGATAAACCTATCCCTGAACTTCCACCAACTATAAAAATTTTCATTAAATCTTCCTTTCAATATTAATCTTATTTGTTTTATATATTATACAATATATTTTTAATATATTAAAGAAATAAAAAATATTTTTATTAAATTAAATATTATTACAATATAAAATGTTATAAAAAAATATATTTATTACTAATTATTAGATAATATGATATAATAAAATAGAGGTGGTATTGTGATTAGTAAAGAAGATATAAAACATCTTGAAAAGATTTTTCCTTTTTGGTTGGATATTAGTCAAAATGATAGGGCTAAAATTATTCTTTCAAGTCGTATTCTATCTTTAAAAAAAAATGCTATATTTTTTAATTCACATGATTTGGATGGCTTATTATTTCTAAAATCTGGAAAACTTAGATTTTTCCTATCTCACTTAGAGGCAAGAGAATTACCCCTTTATTATTTGAATAATATGGAAGTAGAATTTTTTGAAGATTTTTCTGATAATTCAACATCAACAATTTTGGATATAGCTTTTATTGTTGAAAAAAATAGTGAAATACTCTTAATTCCATATTCAGTATTAAATCTTTTTAGAGATAAATACAGTGTAATGGAAAAATTTTTACATAATCTAACAAGGGAGAAATTTTCAAAATCACTATTGTCATTACAAAATATTTTACTTATACCACTTAAAGATAGACTTTTAAAGTTTTTATATAGTTTAAATAAAACTGAAATATCACTAACTCATGAAGAAATAGCAAAAAATTTAGGTAGTTCAAGAGAAGTTATAAGTAGAAATTTAAAAATTTTGGAAAAAGAAAATTTTTTAAAAGTAAATAGAAAAAAAATTATTATATTAGATAGGGGTGATATATTATGAAAAAGCCAATTATTGGAATTTCTGCAAGTATGATATATGAAGAAAAAGATGAATTATTCTTAGGGGATAAATATTCTTGTGCTGCTTACTCTTATATAGATGCAGTATATAAATCGTGGGGAATTCCAATTACTTTACCAATTTTAAAAGATGTTTCTGCAATAAGAGAACAAGTGAAATTATTAGATGGTTTAATTTTATCAGGTGGGCGTGATGTTGACCCTCATTTTTATGGAGAAGAACCTTTGGAAAAATTAGAAGCTATTTTTCCTGAAAGAGATGTGCATGAAATAGCCTTAATTAAAGCAGCTATTGATTTGAAAAAACCTATTTTTGCAATATGTCGTGGTATGCAAATACTTAATGTCGCTTGTGGAGGAACATTATATCAAGATATATCTTATGCACCAGGGGAACATATTAAACATTATCAAATAGGTTCACCTTATCAAGCAACCCATACAATAAAGATTGATAAAAATTCAATTTTATTTAAAATGGCAGATAAAATGGAAATTGAAAGGGTAAATTCTTTTCATCACCAAGCATTGAAGCAAGTAGCAAAAGGACTTAAAGTTGTTGCAACAGCTCCTGATGGAATAATTGAAGCTGTAGAGGCAGAAAATGAAGATGGACCATTTATATTAGGTGTACAATTTCACCCTGAAATGATGTTTGATAAGAGTACTTTTGTAAGAGGTATGTTTAAAAGGTTTATCAATATTTGTATAGAAAGTAGACCAGCAGAAGTTATTTTAAAAGACGAAACACATCATACAGAAGAAAATAAAGAAAAAAATATAGATGAAAAAATAAAAGAAATTGAAGATGAAGAAAAGAAAGAATTTTTTAAAGGGGATTTATAATCCCCTTTTTTTCTAAGCTAAAAACAGTTCTTTTAATTCTTTAATATTATTTCTACTTACAGGAATAGCAGTTGTATAATTTTTGATTTTTAGTATCCAAGATGAATTAAACCATTGTTCTATCTCAGTTATTTTATCTAAGTTGACAATAAATGACCTATGACATCTATAAAAATTATTTCCTTTTAACATTTCTTCCCATTTAGAAATTTTAATTTTGCTAACATATTTTTTTTGATTTGAAAATATTAAAGTTTCTTTTTCAGAAGCCTCAATATAATCAATATCATTTAGAGAAATAACATAAAGTCTCTCACCAATATTTACAGTAATTTTTTTTAAATTGTTGTTTTTAATTGAAGTAGTTTTTTCATTTTTAATATTTATTAGAGACTTTAAAAGATTTTTTATTCTACTTTCTGAATAAGGTTTTAAAAGATAATCAAAAGCCTTGATTTCAAAAGCATCAACAGCATAATCTTTATAAGCAGTTATAAAAACTATTTTCATATCTGGATACATTTTGGTGATTATTTTTCCTAGACTAATTCCATTCATATCAGGCATATTGATATCTAAAAATATTACATCAGCTGTATTATTCTCCAAAAAGTTTAAAGTATCCAAAGGATTATCAAATTCTGCTATAAGGTTAATTTCTTTTTCTTCATTTAAAAAATATTTTAATTCTTCTCTTGCAGGTAATTCATCTTCAACGATTATGCAATTAATCATATTTAACACCTCCAAGTATTTTGAATTTTATTCTCGTTCCCTGCTCCAATTTTTTTATATTAAGCCCTTCTCCATAGAGAAGTTTTAATCTTTGATGTACATTTTTAAGCCCTATATTTTCTTTTATTTGTTTATCTAAATTATCAATTATAG